>Ga0157368_1000126_pt1 | contig 35715 bp, 34 predicted proteins | sample AttbisABBM3_FD_113146 | JGI IMG/M metagenome (GOLD analysis project Ga0157368, IMG submission 113146) | Fungus gardens microbial communities from leaf cutter ant in Botucatu, State of São Paulo, Brazil - Atta bisphaerica ABBM3 | ecosystem: Host-associated > Fungi > Mycelium > Unclassified ... | reverse complement strand
TACAAACTAGTCTACCTTATATAGTCCTACAGATGGTTCATGCTAACTACTGTGCACCCTACCCTAAACAACCATGTGTAGTCCATGAGGCCAATATATGGTGTCCATGTTGTATGATGTCATTTGTTCTTGAATCTTCTACTAAATTCTCCCAAGTCTCGTGATCTGTCTTGTGACTTCACTATCAGGTGACTATTGTGATAGCGTGACTGATCAACCCTAACCCTAGTTGTTCTAAAAATAGAAAATGGAAAATAAATTGAAAAGAAAAATAAAAATGAAAGGAAAAATAAAATAAACCAAGCCCAACTTCCTCAATCTTGACAGTAGAGCAATAGGATGGTTATCAAAATGACAGCCCTTTGTTACTTTATCCAGTACTGAGGCCAAGTATGTAACAGCTGTAGAAGTTGGTAAAGAGATCAAGTGGATGAGAAACATTTTGACAAAGCTCAGATATCCTCTCTTCTGTACATTGATACTCTTTATTGACAAAAAGTTTAAAAATTGAGGTCATGAACCCAGAGCACCATTGATGCATGAAACATCTGTATTTGTGACTAGTCTAGAAATGCAATTCAAGACTCCGTCATTATTCCAACATATGTTTCTTCATCACAAAATGTGGCTGATCTATTCACTAAAGCAGTATAACCTCAAGTAGTGACATTTGCAGTTTTCAGACTTGGTTTAACATCTTAGGTTCAATTTCATTTTTTACTCTTCTTCTTCTCTTTTTGCTTATAGACTTGTCAGATCAAGGGGATGTGTTAGAAGTGATCTTCTCAGTCTTATCATAGTTATTATGGACTAAGTTTTAGGATTGTGTTTCACTTAGTTGGCACATCACATGATAGGATGTACGCATGATAGGACGTACTACTCCCTGTGGACGTGTTTTATGACTCTAAATCATTTACAGTTGTTCACAGTTCGTTCACTGGGTGATTCCTGAGTTATCAGATTAATTCCTAAGGCTACTAGGACCTCTTAATCGTCACCTGTGCTCAAATTATAACAGAATGTTGATTCTATTTTTGACGCCGTAAACAAACAAAGATCCAAGTGACAACGATCGTTACCGATTGGAGCCTCATAACCACTCCAATCTCCATCATTACATTACAATGCAGATCAGAGACAAGGACTACTACTTCGAGGACGCTACACGGACTTTTAAGGTCGATGGACACCTGTTCAAGGTGAGCACAAGCTTTCCACCCTTTCCACCTCAGGACCGTATCCATCACAACGATACCCTAGATACACAATTATCTTCTTACAAGAGAATCACCTTTCTTCGAACGGATGTTCTCTCTTCCCCAGCCCAGAGAGGAATACAATAGTGTGGGCACCTCAATACCACGCAATGACGGAAGTTCAGATGATAACCCGATCATTTGTCATGACACCCTGAACTCATTTCGTGCCTTGTGCTGGGCCCTTTATGCCAGGTGAGACTCGACTGCCAATGTTACTCCTTTCACTGAACGTATTTGAAGACCACTGGAAATCCGCGACCAAGAAGATCCAAACATCGTTGATATCACTCGATTAATATCATTAGCAGCGATCGCACACAAGTATGAATTCCCGTCCCTCGAGAAATGGTCAATCAGTGTCATCCGTTCCCATTGGATGGCAGACTTCGATTCTTCGAACGTCACGAGAACAGGGGAACGTCTTATCTGGACTCTGGGTGACATACAAGAGCTCGTCACACTTTCGCTCCAGATGGACACTATTGACGCTGCCTTTGAAAAGTCTATTGAACAGCAATGGTTGTCTCGTATCAGTAATCCAAAGTTCGGAAATTCGGCAATCATTTATAAGGCATTGACCTTTGCTGATGGTCTGTCTTCTCAGAGGCATCGTTCTCTGGCTTACTACCATACTCTCCGCCGTTCCGGAATCCTTCAGCTTCGTCGTGCGGAAATTGGTAGTCCCCTCCTAGAACCGAGTGCATTCCACACGCAGAAACCGTATGATTGGATGTCCCAAATGACAGATGATCAACGCCAAAGGATGATGCGTGGATTGTGGTGCCTTGTATCATTACGGGGGACATACTCCTTAGTTCAGGTTGGTTGTGCGGACGTTTATTGCAAACAGGGATCTGGTGCTGGATGTGCGCAGGCGTGGAGCGAATACGGAACGAGCGTGGAGATTTCTCTTGATTTCGGCAAGCTGTTAGAAGATGCCATTCGCCAACTCCAAGGTGGTTGCCTGCCGTGTGGTCTCTTGTGTGCATCGTGCGAGGCAACCCTGCTATCTCAGCTTGTCCCTTTACTTCGTTCATTTGAACAGAATCTTGTAAATTATTTTGGCTTCAATTAACTTGCATGAGTAAAGGAAAGTCCAACTGAACATAAGATATGAGATCATTGACAATTTTACAAGTTCTAGGCGAAGGCCAAACGAGATAACGACAACTTTGAACCTAATAGTATTCTAGGCTCAACTGATACTGCTCCCGAGTGAGTGAGGTCTGATTGTTTGAGGTGACCATGGCTTGGAAGGAAAGGACGGATTTAGAATCCCACTGTCCGCCAGAAAATTACTGATACACTGGACCTCGTAGACTAAGTCCCGCGCGTCTCAACACTTAGAAATTGTGGAAAAGGCATAGATCAATTGACATGGCCTGAAAACAACCTCCTCCCAAAGCGCGGTATACATACCACTGCTGTTGATTCAACCGTAAGCAATTGCCAGTACGGGTCACCTGATTGAAGGTAGTTCCCAGTCGTTTGATAAACACAAACACGAACAAGCTCACACAAGCTCACATGCTCTCATCAATTAATGGTTACAATGCCTACAACTGTAAGCACCAAGTTACAGTTCTTCTGTGTGTGGGATAGCATGTTGTTTTACTAGATGCACGCAAGTGCCTCACACTTTTGTCCTTGATAAGTGGACCGGTGTCGTTTGTCATCGATGCGCCCTTTGGGCGTTTTGCCCCAGAAGGAGATAGTCTCTTTCTGTTTGACGGTATGAGATCCGACCTTATGTCCTGAGAACAAACTAAGACCGGTCTTAGGACGCAAAGCATGGATTGTCATGGAAATAGTTTCCCCGATTATGTTTCTCTACGGACTCTTCACTGCCCCCTTGGCACAGTATGATCACGGTTTGCGGGACCTCAGATCTCCGCAAGGGTTGCTGGCTTTCCTCTTCCTCGTGCACTACGTCAATCGTGCCATTATCTCTCCATTGCGAACTCCTTCCCGTTCGAAGCATCATATCATCGTTACCTTCTCGGGGATTTTCTTCAACATTCTGAACGGCTTCATGATGGGGTCGTACCTCTCAAGCCCGTTTGCTTCTCTCTGGTTTCAGGATCCCCAGTCAACTCAGCGATTTCAGTACAAGTTGGGCTTCGCCCTTTGGACCTTTGGGTTTATTGGAAATGTTGTGCACGACGAGATTCTTTTGAATATTCGTCGTAGGGCGAACGTCTTAGGAAAATCCCGCTCGGACTCTAATAGGGAGCAACAAAGAGAATACTACGGCATCCCACATGGCCTCCTATATCAATACATCTCCTATCCTAATTATTTTTGCGAGTGGATCGAGTGGTTGGGATTTGCTCTTGCTTCTGGTCCTTTACCTTTCAAGCCTTCGCTTTCTGTTCTTATCTCGTTTCTTTCACCTGCACGCCTTTTCCAAGCCATCGAGGGACTCATTATGGAGCCAGCTACTAGTTTTGCTCCGTATCTTTCCCCGCCTTGGATTTTTGTGTTTTCTGAGGTAATCGTGATGTTCCCTCGCGCTTATAGAGGACACAAATGGTACAAGCAGAAGTTCGGCGATCGTTATCCCAAAAATAGGAAGATAGCTATACCATTCCTTATATAAATGATTATTCTCCCTTTTCGCCAGGGATTCACTACATACTGCAGGAAGTAGTTAGTAATTACACTCTACGATATGTAGTCACAAACTAACTAAGAAATTCACCATGGTCTCATCCCTACAGACCTCCTGGTGGAGGGTAGAGCCACGTAGGAGCACCCGATACTATATCTTTGCAGGGTCATGATGGTGGGATAACAAGTGTGGTTGACACTGAAAGAAGGAAATATGACCCACCCTCAACCTCCACATGCCATTTCATGGGTTCGGAAAACGGCAAGACCACTAGCAGATCCCCTAAAACGCAACCATACGTCTCCTACCCTCTATTCCGGACGCACCAGGCCACACCAGAGCCCAGCGGCCATATCAACGGGCACTGATTTCCCTTCCCGCAACTCGAGGATGAAGGTAGGATTACGGCAGGAGAGGAACGCTCACAAAACAAAGACATTATACATATAATCAAAGGGGAAAACATAAAAATCAAAGGGGCACCACTCACCTCGGGATTGATGAGATGTGCTCTGATGAGCATATAGTAGCAGTGCATAGGGACACACTCACCAAGTAATCAATGACGCTGATAAAGGTTGCATCCCCGACAATATCGTAACCTGCCCGCTACAATTGTGAAACACAGTGGGTGGCTCTATGCATCCCGTCAGGCTGTATGGCATTGAACAGCGAATGATATCCTACTATTGTGTCATAATGGAACCTCCTTCGACAACAGGAAACTCATTTTGGAAAAAATGATGTCACTATATTATATTATACTGACTGCAAAGCAATGCTGAAATAAATACTGACTCATGTTTCGCTAGCTCCGCACGTGGTCCAAGCGTCTTTTCTCGCCACCTCCCACTATCCAAGATCTCTTGTTCTTCTAAAGCTGAATAGAGGGCAATATGTGAGGCCAATCTTGGCCCTGCCGTCATGTGTTTAATTCAATGGATTTGTAGTTTTTTTACAACTATTTGTTATCTGGCGAGATGGCCGAGTGGTCTAAGGCGCCAGACTAAGGACCAGCACATTAAGAGTGTGTGTTGACTTTCCTCTGGGAATCTGGTCTTTCGGGGCGTGGGTTCGAATCCCACTCTCGTCAATTATTTTTGTGTCTTAATAGAAAACAAATTCCCTTTGCATAGAATACGTTCCAAATGCATAATACGTTCCAATGCATCATGATGCATCACTTAGCCAATATCATCTCCTCCATACTATTTGTTTGGACAGCCAATGATGTTACTTGCGCAGTCGCGATACACTTTTTCTACTCCTGCAACTACTTCTTTCACCAAGATGTACATCCATTAAAAATTCTACTGAAGAAGCAGTTCCTAACCCGGTCCCTTGTTGGTGGACTGTCACAGATTCCACAAGTTAGCTTGAGTAAAAGACAAGAGGAGAGAAAAAACAGACTCAAACAAACAGTTTTCCGATCACTTTACACCCCTCAATCAATGTAATCAACATTGACTGAGCTACGTACGAAAGAGATGCCAATTGCGCCAATTGCGCCTTCAGTCAGAGTCCTTCATCGCGAGAGGTTTGACATTGAGTGATAAAATATTCCGGAGATTTGTTCAGTTATATAACGCAACTCACGTGGCCACTACGTTCTGTGGCCACTACGTTCTACAAACATAGGAGCCTTTCCTTTGCTTTGTGGCCTTTGCTGCACGATGTTCATAGTCCAGCGTCAACGCTTCTTTGCTTTGATTTGTTGGTTCACTTAACATTTCCGAACTTTGCTCCCGCTTACTGGACCATCATTCTGGAACATTCGATAGGCTCCTCGAATAACCTGGTGGTCGCTCCGGGCATTTCGTCCATTCTGTGGAAAACAATATCGTTCCTTCATGAAACGTCTAGGAATCTGTATGTCTTGTATAAAAGGGATCATTAAGGCTGAGCAAGATATCAACAAATCCCAAGTGTCGTCAAATCTAGCCTTTGTCACCTACTTACAATGTCTAACATACTCTTCTACGAACCCTTCTACAATATTGACCGTCTCTTCGAGCATGCTCTGAGACCTCTCAACAAAAATCACACTCCGCTCGAATGCAGCCCCGCTGTCTCGGAGCGAGTTTTCAGGCCAAAGTACGCCAATCTATAGCCTGCAATTGCATCTTGTGCTTATCGACTCCCAACAGAATGGACCTGCACGAGAATTCTGAAAAGAATCTCGTATCAGCTACATTCGAGCTTCCAGGCGTCAAGAAGGAAGATGTTCAACTAGAAGTCTGCGACGGTCGACTCACTGTCTCAGCTGAGACCAAGTCTTCAGTAGAACATGAAGAGAGCGGATATGCCCTTCGCGAACGTCGATTTGGCAAGTTCTCCCGATCGCTAACGCTTCCTAAGGGTGTAAACGTGAGCATTTCCTTAAACAAATTCATCTCATTTGATTTTTTGACGGTTTCCTAGGACGACGAAATCAAAGCCGAAATGGCTGATGGAGTCTTGAGCATCACGTTCCCCCAGACTTTGCCTGAGCAGGCACCCAAGAGAATCAACGTTGCTTGAGCGACCTCAGATATCTTGCGGACTTTCTTGTAGCATATATACTTTGGACTAGAATGCGTTCTCCTGATTTAAATGTATGATTGTTTTTGAAATCGGAGATCCCGATTGAGATCACTTGTTTTGTTTTGTGCTGTACTAGACACCCTATATCGACGCAATTTCGCGTCATTCTCTGTGGAATGAACTCCTTAACTATTTTAAGGTTTTCTCTCCTTCATTTATGACCAAGCTTGTCCTTGTGTAACTGAGGGCCGCTACAGCTTTATGCCCCCGTCCAGATGGATTACGAGTACGTTCACTTCTCGTAATATATCGTTTGAATTACTTCACCACGCGGAACATTGCGAGCCTAATCCAAATGGAGGAGTGGCGATGACGCAGTAATATTCAAGTTCACCCCTATTGCTAACTTGTACTACTGTATACTAACACACGTTTGCCCTACATGAACACAGGCAGACAGGGGTAGATTCATGTTGGGCTCATTTTGCTAGGGTCTTCGCAAGCACACAGAAGAACAAAGGCTCACTTAATGAATACAACTGCTTGCAGGGTGGAGGAGGGTCCGTATGGTGCTTATTGTTCGTATTGTTCGGCACCTTCAATGACCATGCGATTCAGAGCTATTTTCGAATCAATTTGATAAGCTTTTTTCAGCGGTTATAATTTTGATTCCCGGGTTGTGTATAAAAGCCTGGTGGGTTGCTACCGACAAACCAACCGACTGGTTTTTGCTCTTCTCCCTACTCCATCTTCTCCCTACTCCATCATCTCTCAATTCCATCTCTCAAACAGCCATTGGCTCAACCGGCTTATTTGTAGGGTGTGTTCCCTGCTCGGGTTACATGCTGTCGGGTTACATGCTGTCGCATGCCGGCTCTGCGACCCCACGATAGGTGTTCCAGGCCGGTATCGGAGATAAACCAAAGTGCATATTATTCTTTACTATACTCAGTGATAAACATCAACTGCAGGCATGAAGTGACAATCTCTGGACGGCTGCGGGTGATAGCTGTAGGTGGCATATTTGGGTGGGTGGGAAGGTATGTGTTTTTTTTTTCATCAGTAGTGAATGGGGTCACGACGACTCCATTCACAGGCTGACATTGACCTCCGCCTTACTGGTGAGGTAGAGGCCAAGGCCAGCCTCTCTCCCGGTTGGGTCATCTTGACACGGTGACTTATCATGCGCCCTTGACGTGGGTCGGGAGCTCAGTAGGCTTTATCCCCCGGGATGAAGCTGAAGCTAACAGCATGGCTAAGTCTTAGATAAGTTGATAGTCCTCCAGCTACTTAATGTACGCCTTTTTTGCAAAAAATGATATTTTTGTTTACTTTATGTACGCAAGATTGTGCTGTGAGTAATTATCACAAGTGGCCTGAGACTAATAACAATAGGGAAGTAACAATAGGGAAGTCACTGACCAGGGAGAAAAATGATGTTGCAGAGCAGCTGTGCTCTCATGACATACTCCTTGTGACTCTCAGGTTCAGCTCTATTACATATGAGGAATCTGGGGCAAGAATCCGATATGAGCTGAGAGACTGACCTGAACGTCAATTATCTTCCCGATAGTATTCAGGTGACCTAATTTTATTGTTGGGGCTTTCGTCTCACCCAACCCGAAGCGATGAAAAAAGGGCTCTGCATACTGACGTGCAGGATGTTTATCCCTATTTTCTATACCGTAACCCCCTCAGGTGCAGAATGTCATTCTCGACGAATGCCATCGCCTAAATCATCGCTCCAGAGCTAGAACTTGCAGAGTCACCGTGTCATCTACAGCAGATTTATATTAGCATGATGAATACCCTAATATTCTTACCACCTTAACACGGCGTGATCCAAGTATTCGCTTGGGGGCGACGGAAGTAGGTGAATCCTCAGAATTTTCTATGTGCCGATTTGAAATCGTTCTTAGATCCATCCTTCTCTTGCAAGAGCCCACAAAGTTTTTGTCTTTGTCTTCCGGCAATGTGTGATTGCCTTTTTCATGGTCAAGCATCCTCGGGCCGTAAAGAAGAGAAGCCACTGGAACTGGCTTTCGAAGTTTGACCCTACTACTGATGTTCCCCATAGCAAGAATTGCGACGGAAAGGCTCTTTGCGTACAGATATTGTTATTCAAGGTGAGAGACTTGGTCGTGGGCCTGTTGATTTCGCTTCATCACATGCAGATAATTTGCTTTTAGCCCTCCTGACAGATTTGTCATTAGCCTCCATCAGCCATATAGATGTACTACTATACGTTTTCCTAAGCGTTCAAGTGCAACTGCATTCCGGAGGAAACTGCCGTCTTAAGGAAATAGATCCGGCTATCAGATTATTCTTCGTGTGTCACAATCAACAGCTAGACAGAAAAATGGAGAGTTGTAGTGGTTTTTTTGGCAATGGGCAAATGAAATCCATAAGTTCTGAGTCACTACTTCAAGTACTGACGAGTTTTTGAATGATCAGCTATGTTCAGGTTCCACGGTATCATTGAACGACTCAGGTGACAGAGCATAGACGTTGGGATCTCAAACTGCTATTGCTAATGCTACATGATAAGTTATGATTGATGGATGGTGCTGGATATGTCACTCGTCAACCAATAGTCAGGTTGTATTAGAATGTATATGGCGTCAATACCATTCTCTTGACACTGTTGAATTCCGACTATCATTCCTAGAGTGTCAAGTCTGTGTAATACTGCCGGCCTGATAATTGTCTCGGTTAGAGATCAGGTGCTGCAAGGTCTAAAAGGCATAATCCATTATCAGGCAAATGGAATTTTCCGACTGCTTCATGTGTTGAAGAGGGGAGCACTAAGGGGTTCAACGTACAAGAATTTTCGTTAACGTCCGAACTTCACGTCTCGCTGGCAGAAATGTGACAATTGCATTCACCGGTACAATGACTATAATAGGATGATAATCATCCATAGGCGTCTACCAGAACTTCAAAATTAAGAAGCTCGGGCTCAGTATAGCCAGGATCAGAATTATACTGTAATTATCATATGCTGATACCGTGGATTTGTGCGCGGGGTGTTATTGATACTGCTCACTTTCAATCCGTCACATCTTGACCGGAAGTGAGGTATTGCATCAGTTTAGCCTCGCTCGTACACGGAAAATAATGGCCGGGTAATGGATTGGGGCAGATTATAGGTACATGAAGTCCCAAATCAAAACAACCTCGTCATTCAGTTGATCTCTGATGAGATCGACAGAAGAACTAAACCGGTACTCATGAATTACCTTCTGCATACCGTGTGCACTGTGCCGACGCCGAAGCTGTGCTACATCTGATATTACCAAATCGGACAGTGAGGTTGAGAGTGGCGCAGCGTACCCATGTAAGGTCTATCCAGAAGGCAGCTTGAGTGCCATTCCCGCCATGAGTTTCATGGAAATATTGATATTGATCTGCGAATTTCTTATTTGTTTGAATGGCATCAGATGGACGGCTACTACCTGGGTTGCCGTAGGAACTTTGCACACACGGTAGCTGTATATTTATCCTTATTTGTTGTGTGAAACCTCACTTCGGATCGAATGATCATTTGATGTCATGTGATGCACCAGAAGGTGGGAACAAATGCCACAAAAGGTCAACAAAAAACCTTTTATGGAAGGCAATTCCATTTGGTCGAGTTGCTAATCTCAGCTGATGGAGTCACCAAATGGAGAACAAAATCCATGTGTAGTAAGGCCATGAGAAGCCCGGAGACGATAAGAAGCCATTACATAGTTGTTCAGCTGAAGGGTCGGGCAGATGTGTATCCCCGAAATGAACTCATCATCATGGACAGGGGGTGCAACCGTAATCATGGAGCTATGCACGTGGAGAAAATGGAACGATGGCTGGGGAAAAGAATGACACGGGCGCCGCATGGGACATGGAAATTGCCGATGGCGAGGAAGTACCGAGGCCGAAGCCCGAGCCAGGGTTGGTATGCATCGTTTGGGTATATTATGTGTAAACTCTATGTCTGCGAAGATCGTCAGTGGGCGGCGAGAAAATTGAAAGATTCACTGACTGAAGCAGTACTTGAGTTTAGAGAGGAAGTGGGAGGGTCTTCATCGATGGCTCGCATGACACAAGTGGTCGGATCGCTCTCCGTGGCAATAAAAAAGCGGCTTATTTTAGAATGGTCGTCAAATACGAGCGTGCAGGTGAAATCTTCGTTCCACGTCCGGCCGCTCTTTTTCCAACGCCAGGTGACACTGGCGGAGATGGTGACGGTGCGCGAGCCGGTTACGACGTTCTTCGAGTGTTGTTTGATGGCCATCATATACCAATGTGTGTCTAAAAGGTCAAAATACGACCTAATGGCATTGTGTCCGTGCAGTCGAGAGGTATGAGGGTTAGGACAGACCCTAGGTGCATGCTGGATGGAGACGGGGTTGGTGGTAGAGAAAAAGGCGAGCAGAGTCTTTTGAGACCGGCTCTCTGAAAGGGCCCTGAGGAAGGCATCCGTGACAGCCAGCAAGTCCAAGTCCATGTCTGCGTTCTGAGTGGCCGGCCAGCAACAATAAGTAGTGTGCAGACCTTCCTTATCTGGCAATCCTCGATAATGACAATCACGTGCCTTCGTATCCATCCTCCTCCTCGTCGCCCACAACGAGCAAATTTTCTTTTTGGCTGGTCGATGCTTGCTGTAGTCAATCCATGCTGCCACGGACGACAATAAAGTCCAGAGACCGCCCCCTCTCTGCCATATATATCGGCAGTACACCGTCCACCCCGGCGAGCAGCAACGTCAATTCTGTCCCGCAGACCATCCCAGATCTTCCAGAGCCTCCAAGTCCCATCGGCTCTGGGCTCCCCTCGCCGCCAGCGACGAACTCGACAGGAAGTGGGAGCACGGGTGATCCAGCTGGTATGGCTCGCAGGCGCATGGTGGAGACGACGCAGAATTCGCAAAATAACAACGAGGACAGTAGTACGAGAAGCAGTAGCAGGTTGTCTGCGACGCATGATGAATATGACTATGACTTTGATCAGGATGAGGAGCAGACGATGAGATTGAAAATCGGTGGTGGCTCAAATGAATCGGTCCTTGAGCGTGCGCGGAGCCTTGCCCAGCGTAACAAGCTCGTGCGCAAAATTTTTTCGTGATTTGTTACATCAGTTTTGACCTCGAAATAGCAATTGGATAAGCTGGCAGCTGGGAAACTTGGAAGGGCCTCACCATCTTCGAACTCGTCAAGGATCCACAGACACTCGATGCCAGATCCGTCGCGGGCTCTTTCAGGCTCGGAAACAGAACGCGAAGGCGATAGTCTTGTTTACAGCCCGACGTCTTCAAGAGAAAACCGGCTATCCTCCGCACCTACGTCTCCCTACAGGAACCGGAATCAACATGCCAGTGGCAGTAATTACAATACCACCTCACCTGCACGGCGCAAGAAAAGAGTTTCTTACAATGACGATAATAATTCTGCAAGTGACGATAATCATGATGAACAACGAGCGCCGACTGTAAACCTTAACAGTTTTAAGAAAACACCTCTTTTGGGAGCGAGACGGCGCAGTGCGCTACCTCACGAGTTTCGCGAAGGCTCAATTGACGAGGAGGTATTTGTTTGTCTATTCATCATATTAACGAGGCTTGCTAAGGTGGCAACAGTCCACAACAAAAGACGGACTACCTCAGACATCTTACAGATCAACCACTGAATCTGCTGCTGCTGCCACTTCCCCCATGCTTAATGCCGGTCGCAGACCGATTCTGCGTGGCAACGATGACTACCGCAGCTCGATACAAGATCTCCCTTCTCGCGCATACACCACCCCTGTCCCTACTCCAAATCCAGTGACACCTGTATCGGCTAAAAGTACTACCAATTACGATAACTCTTCTCCTACCATCCACGCCTCAGGATCTAACACCATTAGAAGACAGGCAGCAGCACGGAGAGAAAGAGGTCAGTTTTTGAGAGGCGGGAGTGCAGAAAGTGCTCTAGGCGGTCCTGTAGGCCGAAGTCTCGTCGGCGAAGGACTTCGAGCAGCTGGCCTAAGTAGAAGAGTCGGTGTTGGAACTTGGCGAGATCGTGAACGAACGGTGAATACGACTATTTCAGAGTTGGATAGCAACAAACCTCGACCTATGCGGACCTCCGATTCTCCTGACGTGTTTACTAGAGGTGGATGGGATCCTGAGGAGTCGCCTGCAGGGAGACATAGAAGATCCGTGTTTGATGCGCCTGAATCGGCATCGAGTTCTCGTACTCTTCCCCCAAGGGCTTCGACGTCTATGGCAGATTATACTTCCCGATCACACCCCTTTCGTACGAGTATGTCCACTGTACACCAGCATTCTGATTCCGAGGACGACCAGGGGGGTGGTGGCGAGGACGGTGATGGGGGCGAGGGCGGGGTTGATGGGGAGACAGATGGCCGGATAGCAAGAGCACGCAAGGATGCACATGGAGCTCTGACGTCGAGAGAGGTATCGCTGTCACGGAGAGAACAGATATTATTGGAGAGAGAGAGAGAATTGAATAGGAGGAAGAGAGAAATAGACCGAGCAGGGTCAGTTCTCGGGCGATATCACAACAACACTTCTACTTCTATCACTGCGACACCTTTACCCTCGCCTGCATCTGTACCTGCACCCTTACGAGACCGATACTTGGGGTCATTTGGCACTGGATCACGCCAAACTCCTGGTCATAGTCATCAACCAAGTCAAGCATCCAATCATAGTCACAATTCCAACACTCAATCTGAGCATGCTAAACTCCTGGTTGACAGTTTATCTATGTTTGAATCCCAAATTGTCAAATTAATTCCAGCACTCGGTACGGCAGGTACCAATCATGCAGATATGCTCACTCGGAATGCTCAAACCCTCGTTGTGAACGCGGAACGACTAAATACAATGCTTAGAGTCGGGAATGGTCGTGCATTGGACGCACAGATCGAAGCAGAAGTTGAAGGGGACTATGCTCCCCCTCACTATCCTTCCGCATTTGGATCCAGAGACCCGTTATTGACATCATTAGTGGACATATGGAGAAAAGTTGGTGCAGATTACCGAGAAGGACTCAGAGTCAGTGATGATTTGATCAGAGCTGCGACGGGGTTATTACTGGGTGTGGGTAGAGTGATGAAAGAGTACGTGTATTTACAGCAATCCTCGGAAATCGGGAGCACGCATGGCGGAACGCCGAGAGGAAGTCCTGCTGTACTTGGGAAGAGGATCAGCTTGGGTGAAGAAGATGCGAGGTTGGGGAGTGTGAGTCCTGAGACTAGAGAGTCGAGAAGGTCTTGGGAGGCTGGTACTACTTCCAGTGCGAGTGGAGGTGGCAGAGCAGTTGTAGGCGGCGGATCAAGTAATGCGAGCGTAAGTACTGGTACCGGCAGTGGTGGTAGCAACAGCATTGCAGCAGGAAGTAGGGAGGAAGCACTGCGTCGATTAGCAGGTATTCGACCTGATAGTCCTCTCGCACGCGCATCCCCTGCATTCCGTGCTGTACGGGAGCTCGATCGATTGGAAACTGCTTCCCCCGCACTTGGTACTGCGTCTGCCACAGGCGGTGGAATGCTGGGGTTGCCGAAGGTCAATATTCCGGGAGCAAGAAGACTATTTGCGCCGAGTCAACAGAGGGAGATGGCTCTCGTCAATGATCACTATCAGCAGTCAAACTCGAATGATTATTATGATCCGTCACCAACACCGGCTGCCAGAATATCAAGAATATTATCTGATCGTATTCTCGGCAGTGGGGGAAGAGGAGAAATGGGAGTACCAGTTATCTCGACGCAGCAAGAGTATCAGCACACCCCACTTCAACAAGTGCACGAGATGACTCCGCTTGAAAGGAGTAGAACGTTGACATCTTCCCGAGGGGAACAAGTGTATGAGACGCCTTTAAGAAGGAATCTGACGCTTGCAAGTGGGCATGGTGACGGTGTCGATGATAAGGCCTCTCCTTCTATTATTGCTAGAGACCATGATGAGAGGAGAAGAATTTCCATTACGTCGGCTACTTCTACAATCCGTGGTGTAAACAGCACCGGTAGCAATGTGTCGAGTGCGATCAGCAGTCACAATCCTGGACCCTCAACACTCTCAACACCTAGTGGAGCAACGACAGTTGTTACGCCAGACGATGGTATTTCGGATTTTACGAGCCCGAAGTTGACGGGGATGTCTGTAGGGCCACGGGTAGCTAGGACGGAGAGTATCTCTTCTCAAAGAGGCGGAGGATTGTCTGCGTCGGCTTCTACAGCCATGTATTCGACGTCGACGAAACCCACATTCTCGAGACCGGAGGGAGTACCGGGATTGCAGCAGCAGCTGGATGGGTATAGGAAGAGGGCTGCAGCTGTCAATACTGCCGTGGAGATGGATGGGAGTGTGTCAAGGGATGGAAGTGCGAATGGGAGTATGAGTGAGAAAGGGAGGATTTCGATGATGACGCACGAGAGTAAACGGGACGGGGACGGGGTGGGGGAGAGGGAGAGAGAGACGACAAGGAAGACGATGGGTGTTGTGAGTGGTTCATCGACATCGATGCCTTCGAGAAATGGTGTGAGGGTATCGGTCGGTGGTTCTAGTGGTGTAGGCGGCGGCGAGGCGCCGCCAGGAGAGTTTGGTGAGATGGAACCGAGGGACGTTGGTAGTGCAACAATATCTACAGGAATAACAGGGAATGGGAACGGGAGACGTCTCGTGGATTTGACCATGAATGCAGTGAGTAGGAATGCTGCGAGTAGGAATGCTGCCGCCACCGTTGGTGGGGTCGCGAGAAGGGAGCGGAGGACTGTTGCTGATATTTGGCCGAAGAGTCGAGGATGAAACTTTTTGGACATAATCGTAAGTGAGTTCTGAGATCCTTTCGTCTTGGGTGAGGTGTATTTGTTGATTCAGTTGAGTAGAGCTGTACAATGCTTCCCCTCTGGGAAAATTCCTACTGCAAGTGTACCTCGATGCGCTCTTTTTCTGATACGGTTTTTTTCTTTTCTGCATGGATGGTAAGGTTGTATATGATTCAATTCCTGTCCTTGACATATCGTTATCGATACCCGATCTTTTGGCAAAAAATCGCTCCTTAAACTGTATCTTTTCCCCCTCGCCCTCCTCGTTGTATCCCTTCTCCCACTCTTTCTTTTATCCCGTCTTCCAGTCTTTTCTTTTGTTTTTGTGATATCTTGTAATTCATCGACCCGTTTGGTATTGACGCCCATCTCCTCATTGCATCCTCTAACCTACATGTACTGCAGACATTCGTAATTTTTACCTATTTTTGTTCAGATGGGTGTCTGTATGAATCATCGTCGATTCCGACTTCCTATCTTCTAGTGTGTATAATTGGGGTTGTTACCTTTTGTTGTTGTTACCTTTTGTTCTCTGTATATGACTTGATCCTCTCTCGTTAGTTCTCTCTCTCTGCGTTGTCTTTGTCTTTGTCATAGCAGGTAGCATTGCTCATGTAGTGTATTTTTTGGCAGTTTTTGGCAAGCAAATAGAAATTATTGTTGGCAGATGACGAAACTATGACAAACGGCGCTGGGTATGAGCATTGGATATCAACAAAATTGTTTCATCTTTCATTTGGACGTCTACTGTGTGTATCTAGCTTACCAGCTTTGAGAACCGCAATCCGATAACAGAACCGTATTTGTTTTTCTTGTTTTCCGGACCTCCTGATGGAGATAATGATTTGAGTTGGCATGGTGCCGTGTGGTCGGCAAATTACCGTGCGAGTGGTAGAGAAAGAACTCATGGGTGTCACCCACCTCGATCTGACGGAGGGATTTCTTCAGAGTTTTTCGGATGAAACAAGAGAATCTATGTAAGCCGCTATCTATCTGCTTTGTTTCTCTCTTTGTAACTGAGGATGTTGAGGCTGGTCCGCGATGTTGATACACTCTGGTTACTCCGGCTCCTTCCTCCTTTCTCAATTTTGTCACTGCTTGTGCAATATTCTTATAGAACACTTCATCCACACACAAAATCTTCCAACGAAGAACGTCTATCAAGCTTTAGTTATCTTGTGAAGCAGCATGGCGGATCAACCATTCTCACCTTCAATGTTGTTCGCTTAATCGGATGTGTTGGATTGTTCCTCATTGCTGTCCGCTTGGAGCTTAAGAATTTCTCCAACATGAGGATTTTTGAAATAGTGCACGGAATGATTCCATTCTACGTGCGCACTACCTTCTTTCGGGTTCGCCATAGTCTAAGCTTCAGCTGATAATTGTGAGCAGTTTTATGCTTCGGTCGTTGCTTTCGCCTCTGTCCTCGGTGATAAATGGAGGATCTTGTTCAGTCGGCATTGCTCTGTGCTTCTCTTCAGTGCGTTTGCAGTGGACGTGTATCGCAATATATGGCCTCTGGCAAAGTATGCAGAAGATCCTGCTGATACTAGGGAAGGCCCTCTTTTATGGGTTAGACTTGGTCTACTCATGATCACTGCAATGATAATTCCACTATTTTCGCCCCGAAAATACGTACCAGTTAATCATGAAGTATGACCCCTGGACTGCTTTGGATGGATGCTGATGGAAAGATCTAGGAACCCGCTGAGGAGGTTAATCCAGAACAAACGGCGTCCCTTTTTTCATTGATGGTCTATACGTTTTTGGACCCATTGCTTTTCCTCGCGGCCCGTCTCCCTCATCTTGGACATGACCAGCTTTTCCCTCTTGCAGATTACGACCACTCGAGAAATACTACGAAGAGAGCTTTCCCTGTGATTAGTTCCCTCTATTTACGTTATCCTAGCTAAGCCATGTTTCAGCATCTGGATGTTTTTCAAGGCGCGAAGAAACATCATCTTTTCTTTGGTCTCATGCGGACATATCGTAAGCTCACCAGTGGCAGTATTGTCCTCACTAATTGGCTTCAAGGTTATGAATACTCTGTTCTCGCTCTGACGGTTTTGATCCAGGTCATCGCGGACTTTGCTTCGCCAATTGGTATCAACATGATACTCGAGTGAGTTTTGCACCAGCGCACCGCTGCCTCCTTTGACTTATAACCCTAGTTATATCGAGACCGGTGGGCGCAACGCCACTGTGAAACCCTGGTTTTGGATCCTTTGGCTGTTCTGTGGCCCTATGATGATGTCTTTTGGTCGCCAATGGTACATCTTCATCGCTACTAGGATGCTCGTTCATACAGAAGGACTCCTCACCCAGCTCATTTTTGAGCACAGCCTACGACTTCGGATGAAAGCAGAAGTTTCTGAGAATTCTAATGGGCGACAAAATGCTTCTGCGGTACTTAGACATGATCGTCGTCATCCTAAGGCGGATAATTTGGTTGGGAAGATCAATAACTTGGCCACAACTGACATGGTCAATGTGATTGGAGCTAGAGACTTCTTATTTCTCAGTGAGTATAACATCCATTAGCTCATGATCTGACCTAATCTAGCGTAGTGTTGTTTCATCCTCTACAGATCGTTCTGGCAATTGTGTTTCTATACCAAGTCCTGGGATCGAGGTAGGTCCGCACCATCTTCATTACACATTCTGATAGGCCCGAAATGTAGTTCCTTTGTTGGATTAGTTATCATATTGACAATGGCACCCATTCCAGTTATCATGGCGAAGATGATACAAAAAGTCCAAGTTGAGAGGATGAAAATGGCGAGAGACTCGGAAATCATAATTGTATAGTATATGCTAATTTATCTGCTCTGCAGACAGACTCCAGGGTGCAGACTGTCACAGAAAGTAAGTATGATTGATCTCCGATTTTAGGCTACTAAATCTTCTTCAAGCCTGTAATGTCTTAAGGATGTTGAAACTATTCGGCTGGGAATCTGAAATGCATGCGAGGATCGCCGCTCGTAGAGAGGAAGAAGTGAAGTGGCTGTGGAGGCGCAAGTTCTATGACGTAATTATTGCTATCGTCAAGTGCGTACTCAATCATATATCTATATCAACATTGTAATGATAATACCTTGGCAGCTTTTTGATCCCTGCTTTGACTATGCTCGCTACATATGCATCCCATACGCTCATATGGAAGGAAGATCTAAGTGGTGCGTCAGTCGCAATCTTCGATCGTGACATAAACATAAACTGAACCACCTGAAAGCGGCCAAGGTCTTCTCGAGCATGGCTGTTTTTACCCTCTTCCGTCGATCTCTTTCCGGCTCTTTCCAAGGACTTTCGTTATTCATTGAAGGTTAGAAACACGACCTGTCTTTTGATTTATCTCTGACGTCCTCATAGGTAAAGTGTCATTGGACCGCTTGACGGATTTCATACAGAACACAGAACTTCTTGATTTCACGCAGCCACCTTCCGAGAAGGTCCATCGTGATATCGTAAATGAGCCGCCTCCGGGGGTCATCGGATTTTATGACGCAGATTTTGTTTGGTCCCGGGATCACGTTGCGGACCCACAGGCGTTTACACTTCGCATTAATGGGGAACTACGGTTCAAATTGGGTGCAATTAATTTGATAATCGGACCAACGTGAGAAAACCTTATCCATGTAGATTCACGGTGATCTTGATATGTCTGGTCCTAGTGGATCGGGGAAGACATCTGTACTGATGGCGCTTTTGGGCGAGATGCACTTTTTGCCGACACAGCTGAATTCGTGGTATGGACTCCCACGAGAGAAGGGCATTGGCTATGTTGCGCAGGAGTCTTGGATCCAGAACGACACTATCCGAGGTAATATTCTATTTGGAGCAACTCATGATGAGGAGCGATACAAGGCTGGCATGTGTTTGTTTTCTTTCGGCATTACATCTTTTAATGTCTGACACTTGTCACAGTTCTCTACCAGTGTGCTCTCGAACGTGATTTGGAACTTTTTGAGGCTGGGGACATGACTGAAGTAGGTGAAAAGGGGCTGAGTCTGAGGTCAGTCGTATACTTCGATGCTGATACCGGTATAACTATAACTTACGTTACACAGCGGAGGACAGAAAGTTCGTATCCGCTGATACTGGTTTATATGACGTTTACAAACTAGCAACCTCAGGCCAGGATCACGCTTGCTCGAGCTGTTTACTCTCAAGCGCAAATTCTTCTGCTTGATGACATCCTGGCAGCATTAGATGTTCACACGTAAGTAGATAGACGATTTTTGCTAGACGATTTACTTAACGGCTAATTGATCTAGATCAGCATGGATTGTCGAGCGCTGCTTAGGTGGAGACTTAGTGAGAGGAAGAACTGTTCTCCTTGTGGTGAGCTCATCAGCTTCCACTTAAGAATTTTGACTGATCTAGATTCTGTAGACCCATAATATAGCCTTGACCAGTGGCCTCGCTGATTTCATTGTCTCTATTGGCGGCAATGGAACTATTCTTAGCCAAGGGACTGATATGTCTGTAGCGATCTCACAGAACTCCAAATTGATTTCGGAAATGAAATCCAATGAGGAAACTCAAGATACGAGGGAAGCAGCTAGCGATCACGAGAAGAATCCAACACCCATGGATGGCGTGCCTCAGGGAAAGCTCATTGTAGCCGAGGATATTCAGCAAGGACATATTACATGGAAAGCTATGAAGCTCTTCTTCTCGGCCCTCGGCGGCAGCTACCCAATCCTGTTCTTCTGCGTGTTTGCGTTTGGCCTGCTTCTAGTTGATCTAGGCACAATGTCCCAAACATACCTCCTCGGGTATTGGGGATCTCAGTATACGGAGGGTGACCCGGAAAAAATTAACCCTTTCTTGTATGTCTTATTCTTCATTCTTCGAACAGTTTCTCAATTCCTACTTCAGCTACCTAGCTGGATACTGTATCATCTTAGTCATATCGGTCATCAGCTCTGCATCATCCGATCTCTTGTACTTACATGGCGTGTTTCGAGCATGTATTGCTATCCACAAACGGCTAGTTGATGCGATTCTAGGTACAACTTTCAGGTTTGGTTCTACTCCCCAGAAAGTGATTCTTTGTCGCTGACATTTCGGTGCAGGTGGCTTGATGAAACCCCAACGTCTCGAATCATCACGAGATGTACACAAGACATTCAAGCAGTTGATGGACCTATATCACAATGGACTTTGACGCTCGTTGAATTTACCATCGCAATGTCCACTAAACTCATAGTAATTGTGATGTTCAGCCCAGCTTTCCTCTTCCCTGCCCTATTTGTGGCAGTAGTTGGTGCCAAGATAGCAAACTATTATCTCAAAGCACAGTTGTCGGTTAAACGGGAAATGAGGTCAGTATTGATGCCGTTCATATCGTATGTTTATATATTTGAATCTTGTAGCAATGCCAAAGCTCCAGTTCTCGCTCATTTTGGCGCTGCAATTTCTGGCCTGAGTCCGAATGTCCAATATCTAGCTTATCTGCTGCTAATAATTTTTCACAGCGTCTATTCGTGCTTACGGTGCTCAGGACGCTTTTAGGCAGGAGTCACTCAATCGTATCGACTACTATAGTAGAGCTGCCAGGGTATCCTATAACCTCAACCGTTGGGTTGCTATTCGAATCGATGCGCTCGGTGCTCTCTTCACGTCAACTTTGGCGGCGTATCTTGTTTATGGAAGCAAAACCAATCCGGAAAACATTGGGTTTACTTTGAACATGGCAGTAGACTTCTGTAGTATGATTCTGTGGTGGGTTCGGGCTTTCAATGATCTGGAGGTGCAGGCAAATAGGTAAGTTTCTTTGATACGCAAGGTGAGGGAACTCACTGACGACCGTTGTGTAGCCTGGAGCGTATTCAAGACTATCTCGAGATTGAACAGGAGCAGAGACCGAAGGAGGGTGGAACTCCCCCGGCCGCTTGGCCGACTAGTGGCCACCTGCGTGTTGAGGGCTTGAAGGCACGTTACTCAAAGGTGTGCAGCCATCCTCAGGTTATAGAACCATCAAGTGCTCAACCATCCCTAAGACCGGACCCGATGTTTTACACAGCCTTACATTTGAGGTTAAATCTGGGGAGCGCGTGGGAGTAGGTGAGCATTCAACTGAGTTTGATCATTGAAAAAACACTGATTTCTGACTCAGTGGGTCGGACTGGGAGCGGAAAGGTGTGTTAAGGGTCCATATACACTGGACATAACTCAGTTAGATCCAGAGTTCCTTGATGCTGTCCCTTCTTCGATGCATCGTGGTTGATGGAGACGTATACTACGACGGCATCAACACTAAGACTATCAATCTCGATATTCTACGCTCCAAAATAACGGTCATCCCACAGATTGTAAGCTCCTTCCGCACGTCCAGTTTCAATTGATGTTCCATATATATAAAAAGCCTGAACTCATTAGCGGTACTCTGAGGAGGAATTTGGATCCGTTCGAGGAATTTGATGATGCAGTACTGAACGCCGCCCTCCGGGCATCTGGGTTGTCCTCGTTGCAATCAGAGGACGACGAGAAACGACTAGCGCTGGACAGTCAGATTTCAAGTGGAGGATCCAATCTATCCGTTGGTCAACGTCAGATATTAGCCCTAGCGAGAGCGATGGTCAGAGAGAGCAAGTTGTTGATTCTGGATGAAGGTATGATTGGCATCATGGTTCATATCTGGCGGCTGCTGATGTGAATTATGCATGCTAGCCACATCAGCTATTGGTGAGCCACATCAGATAATGATTGTGGTGCACGCCAGCTCACAGTTTGCACGGATAGATTATAAGACTGATACCATCATTCAACAATCCCTTCGGAATGAGCTTGGGAAGGACGTAACCATCATTACTGTTGCACATCGACTTCAGACTATCATGGATGCTGATAGGATTGTGAGTATGGGCAGCTGTGATTTCTCTCCCGCCGTTATTGACCGAAGCTTCTATGAAATGTACTCATCTCAGCTTGTCTTGGATGCTGGCGACATAGTGAGTCGATACAAGATCTAACCATACAGAGATCTGACTCTGACTTTTCAGGTTGAATATGATTCTCCAGCAACACTTCTAGCGAGACCATCTGGACATTTCAAAGCTCTGGTTGATGGAAGTGGCGATCGTGATGCCCTCTATGCAATGGTACATCGACCTGGTCCCATTTGAGCTTGGACTGTGAGCTGGGTAGTGAAGATTCATATTGTTGGGGTTATGGTTATCTATCAGAATGTTTAGAACACTTAAAGTTTGTTATCAGTAGGGGATATTCAGGCAGGAATCAGAATTTTCTTCTCACTCACATTCACATCACAAAGCCAAACTTCATCGAGCTGATTAACAAATAATCGCTCAAGGACAATATTCGGTTTGATATAATGCCTGTAGAAAGTACACTACAGGCACAAGCAAAGTGAAAGAGCTAACCTCAGCAATACAAGAACTGACTATGCATTTCTAAGAAAAGTCCGGACAAATAAATAAGCAATGGACACTGCACACATATTTGGCTACTAGCATCCAAACAATCTCCTATAATTCGCCCCATCCATCGCCGCGATCCTTCTGGTCTCTTGTATATACGCATCATTCTCCTCTTTCGTTCTTGTGATTTCCTCATCCATGTCTTCGATTTCCGCAAGAGCAGCCTTATCGCATCTCTCTAACTCCATTTCATGTTGTTGGCCAGCTTTGTCGAGCAGCTGAAATACTTGCACGTAATGGTCCTCAGTGGTACCTGCTAAGATATCGATACGATCCCTTCTAGCGAGGTCTTCGGCAAGCTCTATGATATCATCACCGTATAACAGCATAAATTCCTCTTCTACCCATCTTCCACCTCCCCTTATTACGTATGTGCGAGCAGCAGCAAGGAGTTCCGCTTTTTTAGCTTGGAGGTTTTCATGGTGGCGAACTTCGGCGATTTTCATCTTGATTTCAAAGACTATTTCATGGAAGGTCTTTGGACGTGTTCCCTGTAGTCTATTGGGGTTCGATTTTCGCGTGGAAGTTTTCTTGTTCGTTGGGTGTCTCGTGACAGATCTTGGAAGAGGCTGGCTTCTGGCAGTAGGGCGACGGTAAGGGTTGTGGCGGATGTCGATGCAGTCGCTCGCCATTTCCATGTCCTGATTCTGCACGTTAAGTGGAGTTTTCGAGTAGGTGCGATCGATAGAGGGAGCTGGAGAAGATAATCGAGGAGAGTTGGTGAATCCGGAACGCGGGGGCTGGCGATGCAAAGGGACGGTTCTTGGGTTCATTGCACCAAGACCTGAATAACCAGGTGTATCAGTTATCGACGTGTTGGAGGAGGCCTGGTCATTCAGTGATATAAACTCCAAGTACTCACAAGGGAACGAGACAGGGCTCGTAATAGCGTCTTCTTGAATCGACGACTGGTCTCGAGGTGGAAGAAGGTTACGTTTAAAAAAAAGGGCCGTAAAACTATAGGCAGGTGTAGTTGACATGATGAATCGAAGTATATGTAGAGCTGAAATCTACGATGGTTTGATGCTATTAGAGATACAAGCAGGCGAGTGTGCCACAGCTTTTATAGACAGTCTCAAGTCCAAGAATATCGAACCAACACGGTGGCTCAGTGCTCATGTGGTGACTGAGCCACCGCATTGTAGATCATGCACCAAGAATGTATCACAGATCAACTACACATACGTGATTTATCTCATTTCATTTTGTCTTCGCCACTAATCACAGACGGCCGTCTCCGGGTGACTGAGTCTATTATTTCCAGTTTTACATTGAATATTGGAGAAAGTACATGCATGATCCACACAGGTGTTGGAATACAATAAAAATATTTCGAGCATTAAGGTACACGATATTTTCATCTGGTCTACTCTTGTGGCCTCTTTCTGTTTCTGTGGACGTTTAAATTTAGAACACGAGACACCCGAGGTGATAGGTAATACCGTGGGAACACAAATATAAGGTTATATTTAGAGCAGAGTGGTAAAGGGCCAACTTTGTTCAAAAGCAAAAAGTCCACCCAGTGAGTATAAGAAACCTGATCCAAAAAGAATGGATGAGTCCCAATATATAGTAAACGCCAGCAGAAGCCTTAGGAGATGTATGGATAAATCAAGATGGCAGTCAAACAACCATGCTCGTAGTTCACGACAGGAGTGAGCCTCAGTGAGTGGCAAATTAGTAAAATTTCGTAAAAGGCCTTTATAGTATGTCACTATTTGTCAGTAACATTTAAGGTATCCTTTCCAAAGCCAGACACGAAGCAACAAAACTTTGATATGTAATTTGAGCAATGGTCGTTGAGATATAACAACAAGATAATCAGTAGCAAAGCGTAAAGGTCACGTTAATAGCGGAATGGGAGAGACGAACTATAGAAATCGTGATAATAGGAGGTGCGCAAAGAGCATCAACAAGACACAAGTAGTATAGGGCAGTGATGATGACGATGTGGCATGCCACGAAGTAGCACTAGTGGCAACGACGTTAATGCAGAGATAATCATAGAGAAGGATACGCACGAGGATGTTGGTGGAGACTGTGATATCCGGACGTCCAGCACAGCAACTAACCCATCTACAGCATTCCTTCCATTTGCAATCACGGTGATGTTATGGTTAATTCCAATGCTGGTATTCGGAAGGAGTCCCGAAATGTAGCGAATGTTTGTTTCGTAGGTGTACCCATTACTTGAGGTCGTACCTGTGTAGGTTGCCCCATCCGTGGTGTTGAGGGTAGATAACGCCAATTGAGTAATGTTGCCTACGAGCCAGTCGCTATTGTAAAGATGAAACGTATGTCACAGAGGAAGAAGAGAGAGATTCAGACGAACCGTGCAAGGTTATATCCATCAGGAATAATATCATGTTGTTCTGTCAATGATAAAGATAAGATGCATTCCAAGAAACCGAGAACAAAGAGAAGAACATACGGGCGATTGGCTTCTCGTATGACGTAGCCATAAATATGGCACCACTACAAGCATGATTGTCGTCAGTGAGTAGATTTGGAGTCGCGTAGCAGCTCCTAATTGCATACCTGTTAGCCGACGAACCATCCTGCATCCAGTATCGAAGGTGGTTACCCCCTTGAATGGTCTCTTTACATGTGCCAAGCTGTGGATCACCATAGTCCCAGCGAATAACACCAGTTTCGTTTTCTGACGATAAGAACAGTTGTAAGGGGAGATGAAACAATAAGAGAAATCAAATTACACACTAGAACCATTTCCATCACCCAAATTGGCTGCTTGGTCTGACCCTGAGTGTTGTCCTAAACATTCGCCAGAGAAACCGAACGACCTGAACATGGATGCCGACAGATCAATCAGTCCCCAGACAAAAAGCTTCCGGTCAGAAAAGCGACAAACAAGAAGTAGTTAAGTAGTCCGCCGTCGACCTCTCCATTCGCTAGAACTCGAGAATCCGAGTTTCCAGAAATTATTGCGTTCAAGGGTTCACCCATGCCCATTGGAAATGTCACAGGTATTTGCTAAATACATTAAAAACCGGCTGTCGTTTTTGAGGTCAAAAAGCGCAGCATACCGTCAGCATACTACCACCAGAATTCAGTGGGTTGTAATACCCTTCTTGAGGTATATTCCTCTGGTCCCCTCGTATCCGTAGCGTAAACGCGCGCTTCCAGTTCCAACTCCGATAATCGAAGGATAGACAAAGTGATTGGTTAGTCAACACCATAATGACACAGGACATCAAGAACATGCTCGAGCGCATCGTAAGAGACGGTGGGCTCAAAGTGAACGAGCGGAAGGTAAGCAAAAGAGAGAAGGATTGAAATAGTCAATTGTCATACACTGGGGAAACTGGTGTTAGTTACGTAATTGCTTTTTACAGGCACTCGCGGCATAGTACTATGGTACTATAAAAGGTATTGATGTCATGGGGGTTACCTACATGTACCTCTAGTCGACGATCTCCAGGTCTCCATAGGGTTTTGCTTTGAAGAACGAATCGTCGAAATGATGCACACGAACAAAACCGTCCTCTCCCCCTGACGCATAGCAGATTCCTCTTGGGTGCACGGCAATGCTGATATTGTCCCTAGTGAGTACAAAGTGGCGTAACTTAAGAGTCAAATTGCATGCGCACGTATTGATGGGACCGAAGTGGCCTTTGACACGACCAACTTCTTCCTCGAAAATTTTGTGCCAGAAACGAGTTTCAAATTTACCCTGACGTAACGAGGTTGTGGTAACGCTCATAGCCTCTTGACCACCACCCAGGAGAACCTGAAGAATAATGAAGATGAGAAAAAGTTGTCATATCGAGAACTCACATAGGGGTAACTGGGCATGATGGATGCACTATTCAACGGTGTTTCTGTTGTGAAGGTTTTAAGAACTTGAAGCGTCTTAATGTCGTGTATCTTCAGGCGAGAATCAGTACCAGAAATCAACCTAATATTGAACATGAATTTTTCCAAGACACTCACTCGGGCAGACTTGTCCTTGCTGCTCGTAATACAATACGTCCTATCTTTACTCAACTGAAGATCAGTCACAGTATCACTATGTGCTCTTTCATTGTTATTCAGCTCCTCTCCACTCTTTACATCAAACAACGCAACTTTGCCTGACTCGTGGCCAGTGATAATGACATTCGGTGCATTGGTGAATGCGCAGACTGTCGCTTTTGAACCTATGGGGTTGAAGAAATAGAGTGGTTCCTTTGATTCTAGTTGTTCAGAACCATGCTTCGTCAGATAAGACCCAGATGATACAGGAAAAATCAATGACTCACGGTCAGTGCCATCTCCATCTCGATTGATTTTGAAGACTCGGATAGCACACTGATAACCCATCCGTTGTTCAGTGATGCATACGACCTGTGTTCCATCATCGTTGAATGCAACACATTTCACAGCGGTAGGAAATTCCCATGTGAACAGATTTTTTCCAGTTTGCGCGGACCACAAGCGTAGGGTGTTATCGGCGGAGCCAGACATCATGAATTTGCTCTCGACTGCATGTCATGTAATTGAAATCATCAATACACAAGCAAATGCTTTGATAAAGAATCATAGCGAAACGGAAAGCAAGACGCACAGTCGACATCCAATGTCCAAACAGTCCCATTATTCCCATCATATGTTCCCAGCCTCTCTCCATTATGTGAGAACCAAACGTTGATGACGTGGTCCTTCGAGCAGGAGAACAACAAGTCTCCTTCCGCATTAAATTTGATCTGGGTCAGTGACCGTTCATGACCTAGAGGCAAAGAGCAAAGATGCAAATGAACCGAACGAGGTCAACAAGAACTCGATGATTGATACCTTGTAGTAGAATTGGCCTCTATTCAATAGGCATTCGTGAATGAATTCAGGACTCATTATAAGACCCCATATACGTACCATTTTTCCAGATTAAAGAGGTTTTGTCGCACAGGTTGCCCATCATCTAGAATTTGACTTTTCTTGCTTGCACGTGCCCATCTTCCAAGTTTGGTCATGCATATTGATCCGTGTCGAGGTTGGTCTCTCTAGGATGGACTGTTAGGTGCTAAGATGCTTCTGCCCGCTAGGGTGGCACTCGCAAACAACCTATTGCGCCCCGCAGGACAGCCTAATTTTGTTGCTGATCTACTAAAATTCCGCTCATCACCCAGTCCTCTTGTAGGTCTATTTCGTTCTCTAGGACCTTGCTCCAAGTCCTTGAGTTTCCTTTTCATTCTTGGTCTTTGTGTCCTATTCCTTTTGGCCAGGATCGCCTATATATGTGAGATGTAATCCTTTTTTGCACCATATAATGACAAAGATGTAAATCTGCAATCAGCTTGGCAGCTTAGAGGGAAAATTATGACTATGTCTAATCTATACATGAGCGAAAGGAGTATAAGACGTATAAGACTAGCGCTTATTTTCACTGAAAGAAAGACGAAGGCAATAAAGTGCCGAGAGAGAGAATGCCAACTTTTCACCTTCTCAGCCAAGTCTCACAAAGGATGATAGAAAGCTACTCACGATAATGTCAGCCCAAGTGGTAACAGACCATGCTCGCCGAACAGCCCACCTAAACCATGCTGTCCCCATGACATCGAGAATACGATCCACCCTCAGGTAAATCATAAGCTCCAGGCTAGATAGCAGGATAATATAGTACTGCAAAAGTATGATTGCTCTCAGCAATTTAAAAGTGAATCGAAAGATCTCGACTCCGAATGATGTGACACGAATGATGGGCATTTCCGAGACGAGGAAATAAAAAGCAAGTATCCCGATTGCAGACTGGATCACGAGTACCCTCCCGCTTCTACTATCTTTGTATCTAGAGGTTTGTCGGAGGTTGATGTTCATGGTGGTGTAATGACCATATCGTGCGATCTGGGCCTTGAATGCAAGGAGGAAAAAACAACTCCACATTGATAGCCTGAACATGGTCACAACCAGCCATCGGACTGGCCGTACGAAGGACAGAAATCCAATTGTAAGTGAGACAGAGAAAGTCACTCGGGCGATGTCGAAACGAGAATGGCAAAGAATGTACAGGAAAACAACCCCGGAAATAGCGCGGAAAGAATAAGCGAGTCTGGTCCAGAAGACGAAGTCGGCTTGAAATTTTGTTTTGTGAGGAGGAGAGCCATGAAAATCTCTATCTATTAGGTTCGAAAGGTTCGAGTAGTCGCGCGAAGGGAGTGGCATCGACACAGGTCGCCGTCTATAGTTTACTATTGGCAAGCGCACTGACGTCGAGGACGACATTGAAATAGGATTTGACTTTTCCGCTGAGAATGATTTCTAGTTTGGATGACTGGGTGTGGCAAGTCCCAATTATTTTTTGTGAGAAAGGTCACCTGTACTCCCGAGATGGCATGCTCTGCTTGGAAAAATTCTTGGATTGAATTATTGTGAGAGAATTGAGAATGCTGAAGCATACACCTATAAGATTGCTTAAAAGCGTCGGAGGCAAGGTAGGCGTTCCAGGCAGAGTTATTAATAGGGGGTATTATTTGGACGCTTGTGTAATAGATTTGTTCATTGAGCTGTCACAAAGTGACGTGTTATTTAAAAGAGAAACTGATTGTATTTGTAGACAATAAGCACGTGGTCACAATCTCAAGTGGGACCTTGACATGTTATGGAAAAACATCCTTCGGTACGTTCTACAAAAATGTAGGATACACAATAATGTTTATTAATCTAGTATTCGACTCTTGCGCCTCTACTCACGAAGTATCCTCGAAGCTCAGGCTCCTTGTTTCAGGCTTACAATGACATAGTATACGGTGCCTAAAACAGTTTCTCTACCACAGTTTGAACGCTCAATGTGTAGGAAGCTCAGCGGTGGGAATATGTCGATGTCGTTGAATTAGAGAAGTGTTCACGAGGTGTTATTACTGGACGCAAGAAGCACTCCGTAAGTTACTAAAACTAGCCTATCAGAGCACTCACTCGAATGAACTAGGATACAATCCTTCATGTTGTGCCTTGTACAATTTCTGAAACCCTTTCTACTCGGCTGTGAGTGCCCCCTGGGATATCTACTGTCTCATGTCCTAATATTTACTCCAGCCTGGACGATGCCTTTACTTCACTGGGAAAACCATCTGAGATCTATCTTGCTATCACTTCCGAGGATGCTTCAATCGTGTACTACAAAATCAGTTCTGGAGTCGTGAAACCATCCATATGATTATGTATACTTCTCCTGTGGCTATCAATTAATTCTTTCGCTCATACTTTACACATTATACACCTACTGTGAAATATCCACGTATTGTAGCAGGATAAGAATTCTGAATACAAAAAAATAAGAATAACCTCAAGCACGTATTCATGCGTCGAGACTGGGTTTGGTTGATTAGAATTACATTTTCTGTCATGCCAACTGGGAAGGAAATTTGCTTGCCTTTCGGTGTGAAATCATGGTAGCAGCGCACAGGAACACCCCGCTTTTACCAGGAGCTGGGGATAATGGACCTTTTGAGATCTATCCGCTCCCTGTAATCTGGAGCGGAAAAGCTTCCTCTAATAAAGGACATCTCATAAGGGATGCTTGCATCCTTTAGTTGAAATGGTGCTATTGTGGTTTATTTGGTGTAGTCCCTCCCGGATTTCCAGCTTTTCCTTCACCTGAATTGTTCATTTCTTCTCCCATCATCACCTCCGGGTTTGTATTGTTTAGGAAATTCTACGTAGTTGATGACTGTGATTACCGCCAAGGACACCAAAGTCGAGTCTTCACTCGTTCCGGACACCGGATCACCGTCTACTTTGCAAACCCAGAATTTAACCAGATATCAAAAATTAGCGGACAAACGTGGGGAAGATTACTCAGATACAGTGCAGGTATGTAGAAAATCTCTCTCAATTTCCAAGTTCTGTTAAACTAAAGTCGCCGCTTGCTAGAAACAAAGGACATCTGTACACGTAGACGAGTCTGATGATGGGTATGTCTTTACTGCCATTCACAGTTTGTATCTATCCTTGACCGGCTTCTTTTCCTTGTTTGTTGATTGTAGTACCTCGCCTTCTAATGTTACCGTTTCATCCTCTGGCGTCCATGAAGAAATGGCTCAGAAATACATCGTTGAAGAGTCGGAGCCTCTATCCAGGCGAACGAGGTCACGATATAAACGCCATCAGGATTCCATACTGAAGGAGCCCGCTAAGCGTGTACGAACGTCTCCGGATGGAAGCACGTTCACTTCGAATGTGCATGAGGGGAAATCAAATGCCAACAGGAACATCAACGTAGGTACGTTGACGAGTAGAAGTTTTTACTTTGACCTTATGTTTATACACCTTACCAGACGTCGAGGTGCATGATGTCCCAGTGGCACAATCAGCATCACGACGAGGAACTCGTTCAACACATTCGCGAAAGTCTACAATGTCAACTTCTGTCACCTTTTCTCGTAAACCTCCCATGAAAACCTCACCATCTCAATCGGCGAACGTCAACTTGGATCCTAATCTTGACCCAGCACTCGCCCTGACTTCTGAACAAGCTCGAGGTTCTTCCGAGCCTCTATCCAACTCGGCCGCTCCTATTGTCCCCAATAAATGCTCTGATCACTCTGCTGCTCATCAGGATAAATCTTCCGCCGCAGTACCCTCATCGACTCTTTCAGAATCAGATCAAGTCCCTCCTTCTAGTCTTGCTAATAATCCGTATCTCGGACTTAGCACAGCGTTCCTCAAGGGAACACCGAGTGCAGGCTACAATCCCTATGCATTGTATTATGGTCCTGGAACACCGATGACGCCTCACGCGCCGGGATATCCCTATCCTTATGTTTATCACCTGCCACCTCAGGGTATGTTTCAAGGTAGCCCGAGTTTTCCGTCATCTCCAACTACACAGAAATCACCTACTGCCAGCACTAGCAGCAGTGAAACCCAGCGGCAGAAACCAAAACGTCTGAAGGCGCATATCGTAACAAGTGGCAATCATAACATACCCATTGTCCCCAGAGATAGGAAGGGGAAGCCTATGCTTCCACTCAATGTGGGCATCATGACGGTCATTAGATTGGGCGATGTTTGTATGAGGGAGCACTTTCATACAGAACGTTATATATTTCCAGTAGGGTACGAAGTTACAAGGTGAGAGATGTCTCAACATAGTGGTCAACCCATGCCTCATCATCGTTGCAGACGATATTTATCGACGATAGATCCTAATTCTGAAGTTGTATACCATTGCACTATTCTTGACGGAGGCGATGGCCCCAAATTTCAAATTGTCCCGTCTGACGCACCTGGCAAGACTATCATTGCTGGTACTGCGACAGGTGCTTGGTCAAATATCGTCAAACAAGCCAACGCAATCCGAAGTCGTCAACACTCTAACTCAGTTTCAGGGCCCGATTTCTTTGGTTTAGGTCAGAATACTATTAAGCACCTAATCCAGGAGCTTCCGAATGCCGATCGGTTGCGGGATTACGTCTGGCAGAATTTTATCGAGGGCGGGTGAGTGCATCTTTTCAGACGCATGGAAGAAGTCTAATGATCACTTAGTCCTCTGGGGGGTCGTCACGCCGCCGTAACACCTGCTCTTCCGGAGGATTATGACTCGACGTTACCCATAGGAGCACTGTATCCTTCTGAATGCGATCGAATGAAGCAAGAGGTGAATTCAAGCCCTCGTGGTTTAAGCTATTATCCGCAGCACATTATCGCTCAGGCTGAAGCGCAGCGGAGACAACAGTCGGTCCCACCACAATCTGATGCATCCGTTCTTGACCAATCGCTTTTACCATCGTCGGCTGTCGGGTCCTCATCCGTGACAACCTGTAGCAATGTTCGTATCGGTGGACCTACCATGCTATTAGGTCAATCACAAACGACTTCGGGATCTACACCACCTGCCGATGTTGGTGTTCGACCTTCGTCCTCTATCCCAACGACTATTGCTGGCATTATGAATGCTTACCCTATGCCCACTTCTACGTCCCAAACCTCCCCTCCCGCTCCCGTGTCTACCCCGTCCTCATCATGAGCTTTATCGTTGTGTCATTTGCAATCTGTATAAGTAATCATTTTTTTGCATGTTTTGGTATTTCATTCCCTTCGTGCACTGTCCTCTTGGTTTCCTGGTTTAACGAACCACCAAACATCTTTATCCTTTATCTTTGGACTCTGAAGCGGTCATTACCATTTGATCTCTGCTATCTCTATCGGTCCTGTTGATGTTTTCATCTTTAGCTTTGACTGGGGATTTTGCCTTTTTGCGCTGTCCTTTCTTTTCCAAAAGAAATATAGGTGTCTGCTACTTCCGACTCTGTGGTTCAGACTAGTTGTCGACCACTGCCCCACGTCATAATCCTCTTGGTGCGCTTTCGGGCAAAATCCTTCGCCAGAGGTTTGATCGCGGCCAACAAGTTTGGTCGGAGGGGCTAGATTAATTATGCATGAGTGGTTTGAAGCACAATTATCCTCTTTCAGAGGGTATCGTGTTGAAGTGCGTTCCCCCGTGGGGACTTCGGTCGTCGCAAGGATCGTGCTGGAAACGGAGTAGTATAGGGGGCACACATTTTTACATGGATGAGTTAATTATTCCCTTCTGCCGGAAACATTTGAATGTTCTGTCCTCAATAGGTATTTTCCACAGTTTATCCTCACCTTATCAACTGCATTCAATTGGCCTGCTGGATCTGATTTTGTTTCCACTTCTGATGCATCATTCTGCGAATTTTTGTGATCAATAGGATTCTGTTCTTTTCCAGAGAATGTCAAGGTATGGTCGATGGCTTCTGCCAGTTTGTCGACCTCTGATCTAACCCCAGCCCCGCGCGAAAGTTCCTCCTCCTTTCCCGTTCCTGGCTCGTTCTGGACCTTTGTCTTCCCTTCTCCATTGAGTATATCTATATCTTCATCAACCTCCAGACTACCTCCTGTCTCTTTCCATAGCTCATTTAGTTCTTTTTCCCACCCGAGTTCTTGACATAGCTCCCTGACCTTCTCATCGCACTTCCCCAGCAAGAGAATATCATCTTCGCGACTAGCAAAATCACCTACATGCTCAAGGTTTATCAGGACGCGAGGGCACTTATCGTCGACCAATGTTGCGAGTCGGGCGAAAGGATAAACAGTGAGAGACGTGCCCATGACAATGAGAAGATCGGCTTGCTGGAGTAGCTGTACTGATTCGGTGAACTCAGGAGGGAGCTACAAGAGTCAGCGTCTCGTTTTCTACTATATATGAATTGTGCCATACCGATTCTCCAAAAAAGACTATGTCAGGTTTAACGAGGCCTTGACACTCTTCACAATAAGGAATCGTCTTCTCCTTGATGTGAACCTTGATCCAAATGTCATCATATGGAATAGAACAATCAATACACCGTTGTGTGGCAAAACTCCCGTGTGCTTCAATGATTTTGTCACCCGGAACACCAGCACGACGTTCGAGGGTATCGATATTCTGAGTGAAACACTTGAGAAGTAAACCTTTCTCGTATAATAGACGAACGAAGGAATGAGTAGGTGTGGGACGGAATTTTCCAGGATAGAGTTCGTGTGCTAGAGTGTAGACTGGGACGTAGTGCAGACGGACGTAGTGCAGCCATGGATTAGTTAGTCTCAGAGTAGAAAGGTGTATATTTGGACCTACAAGGCACTGGATTGCTTCTGAAGAAGTCGATTTCGAATACGGCTTCTGGGTGTGGAAGATTTAGCCTGGCGAGATTTGACTGGTTATATCATATCGCAGTCAGTAACTGACTGAATGCTCAGTTCAACAGGCTCACATATAAACCTAGGCAGGCAAACAAGTCATTAATTACATAAAATCAGGAAAAAAAACAGGCGGAATACCTGTCTTTGGTGATCGGAAGTCGGGTATGCCTGCAGAGGTGCTGACCCCTGCATGGGAGAAACAGTCATTGATCGTAGGAAGCATACCAGAGAGAAAGGTAGCTAACCGGCACCTAGCTGTAGTGTACTCTGTTCTCATCTGATCAGAGAGATTATTCCAACAAGAACCGCACCATTAGAACAATGTTCTGACATTTTCTTGAGCTAATGTACTTGGCGAGACCAATGAGATCTTTGCTATGTAATGTCTTGGGCTTTTGTCCTCGCTTCCACTTCCAGTGACCAGACATTCCTTGAGTGTCCTTTACGAACAGTGTTTCTAATGTTGAGGGATTTCAGATGGGAGTATCTAAAGAACGATAATTGAGGTGGGGCTATGACTTATCAAGCTATATACATTTATAGCACTCGGCTTGAATCACGGCTAACGGGCTCGTGTAAATTAACCTCTTTTTTTTTAATCAGCAATTTATTACACAGGGCTTGGTGGCAGTCCGTGGTAGCTACTTCGTAACTACATTACATAGGACAAAGACAACAGGGAATTTAGAAAAAAAGAAAAGATAATTGAAAAAGAAATGGGAGAGATAATAAAATAACTACTAATCAAGCAGAAATACTGTTGTGCTAAGTAATGCTTTCTCCAAATGAGAATACATTTGGGTTGGATTCCAAAAAAGCAACAAAATGGCTGATAGTGTCCCTCCTTGGGTTCTAGTAATTGTTGAACCTTCTACACTTGTGAATGATATGATGTCTGGTTTCAATAGGATAGTTGCCACATGGACAGCTAAAGTCTTCTCTTGGGAAGAACTGAAGATGATATTCTCCTATTGGAGCATGACAGGTGATAGCCCTTGAAGCTCTCGTGCATCATGAGTTTGAGTGCCCAAAATGTTTTGTCCTCTTGACCATTCCTTTAAAGGTCCTCCAGTCTGCAATATGCTTGGATGATTTGTATTTTGTTAATTTCTCTTGATATTCTTCATTCTACCAGGCTTTAGAATGTCTAGTAATATTGATGTTTTGTGAGTGTTTATACCAAATAAAATCTAATATTGTTGAATATTCTTGAATTATGAGTTCAAGAGCATTCTTGTTCACAATATACAATGTATCAATATTACTAAAGACTTCAATGTTGTGGCAACCACTAGACACTCAGGGTCCAATGATCTCACTAACGAGTAAACCTCAAAGGAGAAGTATAATGTGGGAATTCACAAGAGAACTCGACAAGGAGCCTCTTCTTAATTAAGGTCCTATTTATACAAATGGTTCATGGTCC
>Ga0157368_1000125_pt1:2500-35818 | contig 35818 bp, 18 predicted proteins | sample AttbisABBM3_FD_113146 | JGI IMG/M metagenome (GOLD analysis project Ga0157368, IMG submission 113146) | Fungus gardens microbial communities from leaf cutter ant in Botucatu, State of São Paulo, Brazil - Atta bisphaerica ABBM3 | ecosystem: Host-associated > Fungi > Mycelium >... | reverse complement strand
GGCTTACCATGTTCCATCAATAGCACCTAACCTATGCCGATTTTGGCGGACCGTGCTCCACCCCGGTGAACTCATGCGGTTCCGACGTGCCCAGAGGCCAGAGGCGAATCCGTTCACGGTCCGTAGGACCAACACCATTCGAAGGTGGGTGGCCCGCCCCGCCTAGAACAGTCATGTTTGACTGGGCTTACACACATTCGCTCACTTACGCTGTCCCCCCTCAGCTCACCCTAGCCCCGGGCCTTTTGCTCTTCTAACGTAAGCTCCAAGGCTTCACACCAAGTCTTCACTGACATAATATGCATGCTTAAGTAGGGTCAGGCAGAACCGTTGTTGCCTGATGGGAACTCCCCCCATATTGCTATCAATGTCTTCATGTCGCACGACCTCTTAACATTACACCACTGAATCCCCAATCCTTTGCTTGCTGTGCAGTGACAGTACCAATATCCACTAATCGTTGTTTCCAGATACGGTTGCCGGTTGACATCTCTTCTAATTCGTCGATACGAGAAGCAAATTGTTGTGTGAAGGAATCAATATCTCGACATAAGCCAAGAGGCAGATCTTGTGCCACTCCACCTGGTCGTATGAAACTGGCATGCATCCTGGCTCCCGAGACTCTTTCATAGAATTCCAACAATTTCTCCCGCTCCTCAAAAGCCCACAGGGACGGAGTTGATGCTCCCACATCCATAGCATGAGTAGTTAAAGCAAGTGAATGATTTGAAATTCGAGTTATTTCACGGAATAACACTCGTATATATTGAGCTCGTAATGGTACCTCGCAATTCAAAAGTCTCTCTACGGCTGAAGAATGAGCGTGTTCTTGGGCCATCGTAGAAACATAGATAGGGTCGACGACGGAACGAAGAACTCACCCTAGATACAATACAGCTTTTTCGTACACGTTCACTTGCATCACATACACAAGTGCTCTCTGAACCGTGCAATAAGGTCACCCATAACACGGCTCTCCCACTTGAGTTACCTTAGCCCCTGGCCATGCTATTCAATGATATTGGAAAAATGGCAGCGTAACGTAACAACTAGTATTGAAAGCTGGTCGCCTTTTGAGGGAGGGAGGGAAAGCGTTTCAATAGGAGCCCTACTTCCCTCTTTGCGACCTCATCACTTCAAAAAAAGCGCAAACCAATTTCTTTCTTAGTCACCGGGCGGAGCGCACCAAAGGTACTTTGCTTATAGCTTTTTTAGGTTATGCAATAGAAAGGGGGCTTAGCTCTGGATCCCCCCTGCTTGCAGAAATGAATGGATCAGAAGGGGGGCTGGGTTCTATTTCCGGGCCGGGCGGGAGGTGAAGGCCATAAGAGAAGATTGCCCGAGAGGTAAGGAAGAGAGGACAAAGGTGCTGTCATCTATCTCGACCAGTTTCCCGAGGCGTTGAAAATCCAGACCGGCTCAGAGAATCACTGGCGCCGAAGGCGCCCTTCGTTTCGCCATTCGAAGTACTACCTCTGCCTTCCCTTTTTGTAACATACCCTGGCGCCCTCCTTTCCAATCACTAAGAAAAAATCAATACCAATCAAATCAAAGCCCTATCTAAGTAAAGCTTCGTCTGTTATTTTTCCGGCCCCAGGGGAGTTTACTCAACCCATTCCCCAGTCTTCCGCACTGCTCAAGTAAGTGTGCGACTCCGTATGAGGACCTCCTTCCCTTCTGCCCACTCTCCGTTCACACGGTTCTCAAAGCAGAGGAGGAAGGGTGGGCAGCAGGTACCACGAGCCCTCTGTCCCACACATCTATCCAGAAGCAAGTGTAGTTCACCGGTTCCACCGAATGCTCCTATCTTTCGGCAAAGATCGTGTGAGTGTGCAGTTATGCTTCGGATGCTTCGCCATAGAATAGATCGACCCAGTTCCCGTTCTTTTCCGGTGCACTCGCTTTATATCTCCGACACACAAGGAAGGACGCGGTGGGAAGGAAGCAGCCCTAGCCTCTGTCCGGCCGATCATTCCGCTGGCATCTTGCATTCACGCCTCCGTTTGACTGCCGCTCGGGGATGTAGTTGTAGATACGTTAGTCTTAGCGGATCGTTGGCTCCACCTGTTATCTCCTTCTACGACATGCTGTTGTCGTCGCCATATTCCATATGTCACTTAGTCATCTCTGCCTCGCTGCGGGTCAGCACCTCCGAAAGAAACGGAGGACTTCATTCAGTGACTCCGCGATCGCCCTCTGAACGATCAGAATAAGGTAAAGCTTGAAGATAAGTTTTGTACTCTATTAATTTCTCAGTCCCTCTAGTCGGGTGGGCGCCGGCCGGTCTTTCGACCAGATCCCCCTAAAAACCGTACGTGCGGGTCTCCCCGCATGCGGCTCATGCCATTCGAGGTGGCCCAGCCCAGCATTCATTCGCAAATCCTGTAGTGAAATTGAGACTGCTCGACCTCGGAAGCTAATTCGCGTGTAGGCAGCGCTGTCTGTCGTACCGTTGACTCTATCTATTCATTGAATTAACTTTATTTAATTTATAGGCTCGCTCCCTCTTTTTCCAAGAATTAATGCACTTCCCCTTTACTGAAGACGGCCTTCTCTAATAGGGGAAAAGCCTTCCATTTCCGTCAAATGACCCGGCCTCCCCTGGCTCTTCCACCGTCCAGGCTCCCTTTCCTACCTATGCTATGCTCCCCCGGCGCGGGCCTACCACGCTTCGCGCCTGCGGCGTTTTCGCCGGACGGTCTTTGCCAGTAGTGCCATCCTCCCCGCTGGCTGTATGGGCGGGTTGTCCCTCGCTGCTGCGTTCTGTTAGGCTATGGATTACAGGAACAAATGTAGTTGAATGAGACAGCAGGCGGGTTACACGTTCCACTGTGCCGAGATGTGAGGTGCAGGTGGTGATGATCACCCCGGGGTATGCGCTAGCGCCCTTGACAGGCACTCCAGGACCCGCCAACGCTCATGAAAACCCGGGTCGGTCGGTCCTCCATTCATCTGACCGGAGGTGTGGATAACGAGGCCACCTTCACAACCTTCTCCCTTCTGTCCTTATGTTGTAGTAAGGTAGGGCGGTTCGCTTGAGTTGCTCAACCGCCCCTTAGCCCGGTGCTCATGACGCGCTACGGAACCTCCACCGTGCCGGGGGACCAAGCAGGGCATAGCTAGCGGCATAGGAGCCGACTCGGCGTCAGCGGCTTCGTGCCGCACTGGAGTGATCCAATATGTGGTTCCGCACGTTCCACCACTTCTCCGTTCATTTCCAATACTGATCGTGAAACACCATGAGCAGCAGGATGTTGAGGTCCGGAATTCGAAGTGAAATTTTTGATTTGCCCGTTCCTAGTCGTCATGGGAAAAAAGGAAGAAATAAGAAAGAGATTATTCCCTGAGAGCTTGTCCAGTACTACCAGTACCATAAATACATCTCCTTCGCCCGCGCGCGATTGGCCGCAGTGTAAACTAATTCTACTTTAATAAAATAGTTAGCTACTAAAAGACATAGTTGATTAGATCCAGCAAATTCAGCAGCTCCTCGCATCCCCAACTATGAATGCCACATAACATGACATCATAGTAGGCATCCGTCAGAAAGTCGCGCTGAATAGCTTCATCGCCAAGCATTGTCCGAACAAGCTCAGGCATGGTCCATTCGGGGGGCAAGACCCTCCCGGTTTCATGCACACACCTGCTGTATTCATTACAAACATTATCAAATAATTGTTCCAAGTCAGGTGAAGCACTTTGCGCGTCGGACGCTGTTGAAGAAATAGTGGAAGTAGCTGAAGCCGGTAAATCCGTCTCCATCATAAAGTTAATATCGCTAAGTGTAGTATTCCCATATAACTGGAGCGTTTTATCCACGATGTCTTATTTTTTGACTGCTCTGCTCCCCAAGAGGAAAGACTTGATTTTGATTGCTTGCTCTCCCAATTCAGGAAGAAAGAAAGATGCCGGTTGGGTTTACCAAAAAAGAAAGGCATGGGAGTAGAAAGGCATTCCTGGGACATTTTTAAGTAAAGACTGAAAACAATGAAATCACTGCACACTAACCCAATCTCTATGAGAATCAGTACACGGAACTCGATCAATCCACGAAGGTGTGGCACTTCTCCACCCTCTGCTAGCAGCTTGTTTCTTTCTCTTATGAAATTTCTAGTTACAGATCACTCCGAAAAGCGGCCTCTCTCTTATATACGGATACCACCAAATTCCTTTTCCTTCCTGCTTCAGGCGGATGGAAAGCCTTCTCAGGCGGGTGCCCTAGCTAACACAGCTATCTCTCAGAAATAGCTGCATTCCGTTGCAGAGTTTTCCGGGTGTGAAGAAAGACATTGAATCGAAAGCGGACATGCTGCTCACTGCCGAAAAGCATTTTCGCACCTTTCCTTTACTACGATAGATGACCCACTACAGGAACTATGCTATTACAGGGTGGGAGTACTCCACTACTGGGAGAGACTATTTGACTTCTGACTGACTTACTGATCCGGAGAGAGCTTTGACTGACGGTGAGGCTTCTTTCATAAGGCGGGCAGGTATTTCTGCTTCAGTAAATGACAAAGGAAGAGGGTTGGTATTCTCATCAAGGTTTATCCGGCCGCTGAGCTATTCTTCGCTCCTGGCGGACCATTACGTGTACAGTCTACTCTGCTCTTTATGGAAGAGCCGACTCCACGGGATAAGGCTTCCGCTAGGGGATATATATGAGGCTTTCGTTCGATACAAAAGATTCATCGGGGTAGGTTGTTTTCGAGTTACTAATCCGATAGATAGATAAATCAATGAATTGAACCGCTGGACTGATCTTCTAAATGAGATTGGTTAGCTGCTCATTTCCAATCTCGCTTCATTGACCGGGCATCGAAATCTTCGAACCATCGCCTTACAGCCCGAGCAAAAAACCGATTCAGGGGAGGAATCGAAGATTGGCATTGGATCCGACTTCGATCGGAGAAAGCCTCTGGAATTGGAACAGATGTGGTTCGCCCGGTTGCTTACTGATCCCTCGCTCGGGTAGAGGGAGAAGCCCAGATGTCACTCCATCGATACAACGTCTTGAGCGACTGCAATGAAGAGGGAGATGCTTGACTCGACTGGAAATGACGGGTCGACAACTCCGAATCACAAGCTATTTACTACTGTATTACACGGTAAGTTAAATGGTGTGCCTTGTTATAAGTTATAGAAAGTACATAAATTTGTGTAGGAACGCTAAAAAGTATAGATACTATGTTCTTGTCTGATTAGGCTAGGTCTTTTTCCTTTTAGGAGTGAGGAAGGCATATATAAGGCATAGATCACTAAAGGAACCTTTCCCTTATATATGATAGCACCAGACGCGCCCCCGCCTTCCTTGTTCAAGTAGTTCAAGAGTTAAGGGCGTAGCAAAGTTTGTGGGGGAGGTTTTCCTTGATCTCTATGACCTCTCCGAAGGGGCCACACGATATGAATGGCTGCTTAAGGAAGAGGCCCAAAGCAAAGGCAGTATTTTGTCATGGAATCCGCTTCTGGCGGTGAAGAAATGGAATCTGCTGCAATAGTCGAAAATGCAGCTATCTATAGTAGCTAAATAGAGCTAGACGACTGTACTTGCTTGAGCAATTGGAGCTAAATCATCTTCTTTTCTTATTCTTGTAGGTTCTCGAAGGCCTGTTTGCAATGAGTGATTGAAGTGCTGCTCGGGTTGAAGCCGCTAAAGAAAATGAAGCCAATGTCCCGTATAAATTGCCACGAGCACAGAAGGAACTGCTATGGAATTCCCTGCTACTGTTCTAGCTGTTCTGTTGTTGGACTAAGAGCTGTTATCACCTTTCGAGTTGCATATAGTAGAGATGCAGTCGTAAGGCCGCATCGATATAATAGATGAGTAAGGCAAAGAACTACTGATTGATCTACGAATGCCGGGAGGAACTTAACTGCATTAGTCTCATATGAATGCCCAGAATCAGATGTTCACAAATCGGCTCTTCTTTCATAAGCCAATGACGATCGAAAGGCCAGGGACATCTAGACTAGCCAGGGAAAGCTACTCCAAATCCGATTTTGTTCACATTGATGGTGTCGAAGGAGAATGCGCGGTTCTTGTTCGAGAATTCCCTGCAGTAGCTGGTCTTGACTCTTACACAACTACATGGACTGACGACATCTGGATGTGTGCTTTAGCGTTATGAAAGAACTGGGAGAGAGAGCTTCCAGGAATGGTTCCTGCCCGTCTAGGGGACTAGATCCTTCCTTGCCTTGGACTGAAAAAGAGTGAGGAATGGGGCTAAGCTATACGCTACCTTACCTTGCTGAATCATAAAAAAGGGCTCCTTAGTGCTGTATGGAAGAAGGGGGTCCTCGTCTGAGTCCACGACTCGCAGCTGCCTTTCTAACTAGGTTGTGACTCCCTCGGGATGGTTTTCACATGGATTTGAATCAATGAATGAGTTCGATTCGGCTTAGTCAAACTAGGTCAAAGCCCGTTTAGTCTTTCTCTCCTCTGGATTGACAACGGCAACTCCCACCGGCTGCTTACTGAATGCCCTTTTCGGGGGGCAAGGTTCTTTTGACGTGCTTTGCAGAAGACAAGGGCTAGCGCTTTCTTAATCGATCGGTGAACAAATTTCTTGTTCTTCCTAGTAGCCTCTTACTTTGACTGACTAATGTGCAATCCCTAGGGGGCACTCCCGGTGGGTAACCATTCTTTTTTTGGATGTCCTATGGTAGTCGTCATCAATCATAGTTCCCATGATGGCTGTAAGATGCTATTCAGTTAGCTAGGTCGTGGCCGGCTGTGAGGCTTTCATTTCCTCCGCCTCCTTCAGAGGTCTTGCTTTCAGAATCAAATAAGGTTTGAAAACCGTAACTCCTTCCTGCTCTTCTGGGGCATACATTTAATATATGTATTTCCTCTAGCAGGCTTTGTCTCATATCACATTACTTATTATATAACCTTCATCACCCGGAAATGACTTACTCAATGTCTAATGCTGGCGGATTAGCTGGTTGGCAGGTTAGCTTAATATCCCACGCTTACTTAGGATTCCCCTTTCCCTGACTCGGCTAGGTAGGAAATGACCCCGACCTGGCTGACTTGATTGCGGGGATTCGGGTGAATAATGTTATAACTCATCCATGCGGGTAGTCCCTATCTGCTGTCATGCCCCTCTAAAGGCTGTGTCAAACTCCCGAAAGTCCAATATCGTAGATCAAGAGAGAAAGCCAATTCACAGCTTATTCGGATTTGACTTGCGCCTCAGCTTGATGAAGGTCAAGACATTGGCAAGGTCCTCTTGCTCTTCTCTCGTAGCTATGTCCTCAACTACGACAGCTACTGGAGTGAGGTTGTCTATACCATACTAGTATCTGGGTACCTGGGATCCTGTCCCTAGGACGGTCCCCCAGGGGGGGTTGGCCTGCAACTCGCACTTACCTCGATCTCTCTATTGCCGCCTTCCTGTGCTGAATTGGAACCTTAGATTCCAATATGTCACTATGGCCCAGAAGCGTTCTCGACAATCTCTCTATGAGAAATCTCATCTTTTCAAAAGTCAAGAAAAAGAGTTCAGTTCGTCCCGAACGTCAGGCTTCGCGACTTAGTGCAGTGAGGCTCGTTCTTCCACGATTGGTAGCACTCGTGTAAGGTCTGGTTTACTTGTAAAATCATCCGGGTTAATAGAACTATGGCTAGGATAGTTGGTCAGGATCATAGAGAAAAGGGGTGAGTCTTCTTCCAGTGCTTGAATCCTCTACTCTAGTTGAAGTACAAGTTCATCAAACCCCGTAATGAGGTAGTTTTTTTGTAGTTAATAGATATCCGGTTCTTTATCCTCTTTATTGGTTGTTTGTTTCCGCAGGCGAGGGATTCGTGAGTCCATTCTTTTCATCTTTCTCTTATAATGTATGTAGTGAGTCGAGTTCTGACTCCTTGACTGGTTGAATCTCTGAATTAGGCAAGGGAGTCATGAAGGTCGTGAGGCGTACTCTCTTTTCAATAATATCTTCCCTGCTGTTATTCCGGGCTAAGGATGTTACCGAAGGTCAGGGACTTTCCCGCTAGGGCAGTGAAGTTCGTGCTAAATGACCGAACGAACGTATCTGGTTGCGAGTCTTCTCCTCTCCTACTGAGAACAGAGCTGCTGGGTGAATTCTGCTCTGATTCCTGAAAATGGTTATCCGTGTTCTTAAGTTGAAGTCCTTTGCTGTAGTTCATTTCCTTTGTCTTAAGTGATCTATTCGATAGCTTCCCTGTTACCACCCGAAGGGTAAGAAAGAGATGCTCCGTGTAGCTAACCCCAAATCCGGTAGCCTTTGAAAATAGGTTTCTGACGTAACTGCCTATCATGCCAAGCTTGACGCTGTTGCTCTTGCACAGGCGGTTCTATAGAAAGCGAAGGAGACCCACATGCCCACTTCTCCATTCGATTTTCTTTCCCCAAGAAACTGAAAAAGTCGGAGTTGAGAAGGGCTAATCCCTACCTACCCCAGTCCATCCCTTCACCCGGATAATGACCATTTAAGCACCTCTGGAAGCAGACAGAAAGAGATGGCAGAGTCAGCGCCTGTGGATTCAGACCCCGAAGGGGGGATACATTAATGAAAAGAAAAGCGGAGGCCCGCCATTTGCTAGCATTGTGCTTTGGAATCGAATCCGCAGACAGGTGTTGTCTAATGACTTGGTTTCCAAGAAGAATTCAATCATAAGCATGGAATCGGACAAGCATTGGATTCTCGACCAGCCTTTTCTTGCTAACAAGCCATTCTAAAGTTCGATAGCAGCTTTTGGACGAATTCCTATTCCTGCTTGAAGGAAAGTCACAAGTAAAGTGTCAGTACTATTCGATTTCGTTCAAAGCCCTCCTACAGCTCCTGCTATTGCTAGAGGGATCTTCCGAGAAAGCGAAAGGCAACTCCCCTGTGGATCCCACTATAGGAGTAATGCTATTCTTAGGTACACCTACTATTGAAGGGAAGCAAGAGTATGAGTCAAAAAGCCCACATACACCTTTCACCCCATATAGAGAATAGAAGTTTTTAGTAGGGCTACAAGGGAGAGTGTGGTCAAGGGGCTAATTTACTCGCATGCTTACCGCGGAGCGGAAGTGAGTACTTAAGCGGACTTAGCCGCTGATTGAACTGATCTCGAAGCGGACCGGGTTGCTAGTACGGCGGGAAGGGTAGGATTGGAGTTTGTTGGGGCAAGGAGTCGTTTCTTTTCCGCCAGGGGAGGAACGAATCCACGAATCAAACAGGTGAACCATGTTGTTCGAAGCGATCCAAGTGAGACTGGGACTACGTACTACGCGAATCAAGTGTTCTTCTAGTCGGTCAAGTCCAATGCTGAGATGACTGGACTCCCCAAAGAATGACATAGGGCCTCGAAAGCCACATCAAGCAACCCTGGCCAAGCACTCGGAAAGCCCAATCGAAAAAAGTCCAAATTATGCCTATATATGAAGCTATGCAAATAGTTCATACTCATCTGTTGACGGGGGATGGGCATCAGAGCCATCGAGGAGTGGCTACTACCGCCATGAGCCTACGAAAGAATTGAATCAGTAACTGCCTTCGCTACCTGGAGAGCTAACTGGCAAGAAGCAAGAAGATTCCCAACTAATCCGTGAGTCGTGGTCAAAGAGAGCACGGAGTGGGCAATAGGAAAAGCTTCAAAGAATCATTCATCCTAGCCCTTCTTCTATTAGGATAGATAGAGTGGACTTTGAAAGAGCGGCTTCGTGAATCAATTACTTAGAATTATCTCATTCAATTGCAGCACTTACTGTAACAAGAACACCGGTTACGAGAAGAGATGCAGCGGGAAAGGAAGAAGAAAGATCAGATGCAAGACCAGGGTTTCGAGTCAGATATAGCCATGGAAAGGTAGTAGGGAAACCGGTCCTTGTAAGCAGCACTAGAGAGGGGATAGATTCTCGAAAACTTCTTCTTGATGCGGCATATAGATTATATGGATGCTGATCTGTCTCTTTATTGGACCAAAGAGTGGCTCTACGCATAGTTCGTTCCGATGCCTGTCCGTGCCTTGCAAGATTGAGATATCAAGGCTGGTACCAAAGCAAAAAAAAGAGAAGAATATTCTCTCTGCTGCCCACAACAACAACATAAAGGGGCTCATTACTCGTTTTCGTATTGGATTGGCATTTGACTATCCATACAGGAATTTCCTTCTTCTTTCATTTCACTACTCCTTTCTTTCCACTTTGAAGGCTTAGTTCGTAGTTTAAGGAAGGTCCCGAGATCTATGTGAAGAGAATAATCTTCGGTGAGTGAAGATTACACCCGTCCCCGTCTCCTCCTTCCGATGAAGGGATCTTGTTCGATGAATGGATTGATCATGAGCGTCTTTCCTTTTGATATTTGATGATATTTGATAATGGATCATCCTTAGCACTTTAAACGGTTGGTGGAACTACCTACCACTGACTTGCGTTGACACCTGGATTCCCTTAATTAATTAACTTATAATTAATTAAAATTCACTTTGATTATATAGGCTTAATGGCTCGAACCATTCCTGTCTTCGCTTGAACGACTGACCCAGATGTCCTTTCCCTTACGTACTCGTAAGGGGTAGGTTTCACACTTTCGGAATCTTTATCTTTCTGTTTTCCTGTTCACCTGTGGTGGATTAATAGCTAGGTCTTACTCAAACTCAAAAGGCTATCGCTGACTTTATTTATTCGTAGGTAGCTTACGGAGATCTAACCTATACAACCTAGGGTGAGTTCTACCTTTACTTTGGTCCAACTCAAGCACGTCTAAAAACAGTTTATTAGCTTAGATCTTCCTCAGTGAGGAGGGAAGGCTAAAGGAGGACGGACGTGTAAAAGATGTTTTGACCAGTAGGAACGAAATACTCGATTTCCAAGGAGAGTGGAAGATGAATGGAGTTGAGAATTGCTTTATCTTACCTTATAAAAGAAAGAGAAATCCACAGCCTGGCCTGCTGGCTCTCTTGAACCGGTTTGATCACTTGACTAGTAGAGGACTTTCTAGTAGGGAAAGCTCTATTACTATTAGCTTAGTAAGATAGAATCTCTAGCCCCCAAGGTACATATATTATCCTTCCTTAGATGACCTACAATCTAGTCCAGTAAAATATATCTCTTAGCGTTAACCTATGAATAGCCTTGCCTTCTTATCTTATAGCTATTTCCCAATCATGGAAAGAAATGTATCTATACCTACGCTTAGCGCTTGACCTATATTATATGGAGGCAACACCCACTCAAACAAGTTTTATAACTAGATCTAGATCACTGAAAACCGGCTGAAAGAGATTACGACTAGACCAATAAGCTTTCTCCAACTGGCTCTGCAAGAAAAATGTAACCTCCTTGTGGTTGGCCACATCGAAAGAAAAAAGAAAGAACAAGAGGTTCGGCAGGAAGAGCAACTCAAACTGCCACAGCAACGGGATCCCTCCCTCCAACACTTGTGTAAGCATACGTGGCCGGTGAAGCGCTTTTATAAGTATGCTATCCTTGGCGACGATATTTGTATCACCGACTCAAAGGTCGCAGAAGTCTACCTATCTACACTTAAGGATTTAGGTGTGACTATATCACTTCCCAAGTCTTTAGTGTCAGGTGTGGGTGGCGCTGAGTTTGCTAAGAAGTTTAGGTGTAAGAATTGTTCAGTGGATTTTTCCCCTGTTTATATTCGAAACCTGGCTAATTCCCATACAATACATGGAGTGTATTCCCTTCGTCATCTCTATAAGATACAGAGGTTTTTCCACTCTATGTCGATTGTATGGTATTGGTTATAGGCTTCTTGGTGAACTTAACCACACTAAGTCGTCGACAGTCTTACGGCTGAAGGCGATTTGGTTAAAGGCTCAGCAACCCTTTCAAGGCTAGGATGCAGCTCGTCCCGATCTGTCTCCGGTCGTAACTAAGATAGAATGTCTTTTTGCCTTGTTCCTGTCTGCGTCCGGGTTGTAAGTGAGGAATTTAATTACATATAATGAGCAGCTAGTAGAAGAGAATTTGATCCTTGATCAGAGAACTGATCTCTAGGCTCTGTCTTCCCCCGATTCCATTCCTTTTTCTTTCGGCAATCCCTTCCCCTAAACCCGCTTATTAGTTTTCTAGCCCCACAGATGCAGCTTACTCAGGTTGAGGGAAATGAAAGCATCAAGATAACCTAAGGTACGAGCCTAAATGCGAGTTCTGGAGTTCTTGATGGTAATAGTGAAAGAGAAGACTTCCCCCTTTGTTGACACTTCCCTAGGTCGGGGATTAGCACGCCCTACTATCACTCAACTCAAAGCGCTTAGCCGGTTACTGCTCTATCGGTATTATTTTATTTACTTGGGCTTTTCTTCCAAAGAGCGGTAAAAGGAAAGTAAAGTGTTCCGCTTCCTCATTAGTGTAGTTGAGTTCAGGCTTTCCCCGTCCTGAGTTTGATTGAGCGGCTAACTTCTCTTTCTCGGGTAAAGCCCTTCCTTACAAAGAGCGGGGCTCAACTCATTCTATTACCACGGCCTAGAGGAAAGAGAAGCAATCTAATACGCATAGCTGCGAACTGAGCCGGGAGGAAGGAAGACTGTCGAAATTACATAGACAGAGACGGAGATTCCTCCATCTAGTTCTGCATGCCCTTCCGCCGGAAGTCAGTTCGAAGGAAGTGGTCAAGTCTGAAAGAAAGCCCATTGGGCCTAAGATTCAGTTTCAAGCCCGGGATGAATGGCTAGGAAGTCTTCAATGCCCTATGCCTTACTTAAAACTTAAAGAATCAAAGGCAGGGGGAAATAGAGAAGAGCCAGAGCAAATACTATTAGAATATAGAATACAATCCCGCGTCCTTTGTCAGAACAGCAACTAAGGAAAAAGCCACTAATAAGGATTACGCGTGAAGGAGGCAATGCCTTATAATTGATTCTTTTCCGAAGTCGGAAAGAGCAGCCCGAGCTAGCAGCCTTGATCTAACTCTTTTGGTGCATTATTCCGAGATTCCTGCAAGCTCCGATCTGACTACACCCAGGGAATCTTTTACCACTCCCTAAGAATCTCTTCCAAAAGCCCTTACTTCAGCTGTTAAGAAAGGAAGTTCGAATAAAGTAGAGACTTCAACTGCGAGATACTTAGTGGCAAACCTATTATACTTTCGAATTCTAGCGCTGTCTGTCAATTTCTCTCCTTTCCAGTCATTCATCACATCTGATCTTGTAGGCCAGGGAAGTTGAAAGAAAGGAAAGTCAGGTACTTAGTAGTTAGTATTCTTTCTAAGTTACCAGGGAAGATCAAATAGATCTCTTAGCGGATCAAGGATCCTAATCTCTTATCAGGCTTTGCCTCTAGCTACTATCGGATTTAGATTATCTTCAATTGGGCATAGGGCACGAAGGAAGTAAGATGCCTAGCTTGCCTTGTTAACTATTTTCCCGGGAACTAAATCAAAATAGGATTCTCCGGCTGATCTTTTGAAGGAATCTTCGCCTGATCAATCTAAGGTCGGCCTAGTATTAGAATAAAAGACTGAAGTAAGGCTCTCAATCGAAAGACAGAAAGGAATGAAATCCGTTAATTCAGATACTTCCCAAGGCTCTATTCTATGTAATTTCTTTCTTGCTAACTCCTCCGGTATGCATTCAAGAAGAAGTCAATCGCCCTCTATTATACGACTTTTGAGTGATTCATACCCCTTTTGGGAGATTGACTGGTGCTCAACAAGAAATTTAAATTACTTATAGTTTTCGAAAAAACTATATGATTTCCGGCATAACTTGATTTGATGATTCCGAAATCTTATCTGCTCTGCTGGAAAAGTAGAAGCGCTTATCTACGACAAAGTCCTCCTTCCGGGCATACGACGCGACGCCTTAGGTCAATCCACTGCTTTCCGATCTAGAATGGAACTGGCCAATTAGGATCTCTTTTCCCTAAAGTTGACTTGTTCGTTTGTTGGTTTTTTGAAGAAAGTAAAGCCCATCGAAGCAGTAAGCCATAATTTCGAAGAGAAGTAACAGTGGCCACCGGTCAGTGGCACTCTTCAAATCGAAACACACGTCCTTGCCAGTTAGATTAAGCAAAAGGGCTTCCTGTTGGCAAAGTACCATCTTGCGGTATTTGCCGCAAGACCTTCATTAACCATGTATGAACTGGTTGCAGAAGCCTTTGATTAATTTAATTACCAATGGCGAATATCCGTCGCTTTCCTCCCCCCTCCACAGACTGGCCTAGTCTAACAGTTATAGGTGGAACTCCCAATTGATCAGGAGTTGGAAACAATGGACCTCTATGTTTTTTCAAACTTATCTAAAGACCATCCACTGATTAATTTTTTATTGTTATAAAATGGAATTGATAGAATAGAGGAAGATTAATGTGCAGCTTCTTCTATACCAGTAAGTAAGAGCATTCATGATGTGCTGCCCCTGGCCTATTTTATTTGTTATTGGGTTGAAAGGTTCTGAACGAAGAGGTTCTATCTTGTATAAACGTACCGGCAGACTTCTCATCTGCACTCCGGGTAGAGGAGCTCCTTCACGGATTATATCGCCAAGGCCCATATCGGGGGAGCGAAAGATAGCTCGCTTCGACATGGGTGCCCTTTGAATCACCCTTTCATAGGGTATCTTCTCGTTATCCATCAGATTGTTCACTATTTTCAAACCCTTTAGCTGATGAACTTCTGTAAGCGGATTATTGACTTCTTTGAGCTCTCGCTCAGCCATAGATAGGGTCCCGAGCGATGCGATCAGAGACAGCATTCTTATTGGTCCTACGGAGATAGTCTCAGATAAAAAATAGAATACTAGTTAGTAGCTATGGTATGAAATCACTCGAGTACGAAGTACCTCCTGTAAAGGTACTAACAAAGTAGAATGAGACAGCAGCTACAGCTAAAGTATACTTTAGTCCGAAAGAAGGAAGTTCGGTTCGTATACGAAGTAATTCCGAGTCAGTACATGACATCAGTTAAGAATTACTTCAGTTCGTCAGAAAGGAGGTAAAATAGCTATAAGAAGGCTAGTAATATGGATAAGAAGGACGACTATAGGTTAACGCTAAGAGATAGATTCTACTGGTAAGTCTAACTAGATTGTAAGTCGTATAAGGGATAATATAATAGAATCAATTGATCTTGGGGCTTTAGATTCTATCTGACATGGTAAGGCGAGAGCTAAGAGTAAAAGAGCTTTCCCTATTAGACAGTCATCTACTAGAGGCCCGTCCAGGAAGTTAGTCAAAATAGAGAACCTAGAACGCCTTGGTAAATCAGACCCAGAGATCATGGCCTACAACGCCAGTCACCGAGGCACCAGGGACCCTCTCTATGATGGGGACAATGAAGAGTCCACTGGCTCTAACCACCAGCTGAACCCTACAGCCCCGGCAAATCAGCAACTTTCTAACGAGGCGGTTAGCCGTCAACTAGCTGAGATTTCCCGGATGCTAGCACAATTAACCTCGCAGGTAGCCATCGGAAATACCCTGGCTGCACGCTCAAGGAACAAACCCTCCTTCTACCACCCGGGGACACAGATCCACAACCACAAAGCCAACCAAGAGTAGCAGATGCTAGACCTGTAGACCCAGTACCCCCCTCCAGTTCAGAATCATCCTAGTGTGACGTACTGCAACTGATAGACCACACAGACCGCTTTCCGGGCTAGCAATACATCCCTTTTTGCTAAAAAGCAAGGAAGAATATATCGTTCATTCTCAATCCACCATTTCACTCTCTGTAAGGCAGAAGAGGGAAAGAAAAAACAAAGAAAAGCCAACCTCCGCTAGTGATCCCTCTTTCCCAGAAACCAATGGTTACGAATCGTTAACGAAAGAACCCCTGACGGAACGGAATGAAAAGCCAAACTTCCAACCCGGCCACATCCTCTAACTCGTCCCATAGATGATCTCTCAAAGCATAATCTTTGGGCGTACAACTCTGTGACAACCCACTGGTGATCCCCGCCGACAAAGCTACATCTAATGGTGACAGAGAACGACCCTGCCATTTCCTCCTTGACATCAATGGTCTTTTTATCCCACACAACATCACAATACCCCAGCACAGCACTGCCCTCCGCGCGTGCAAGGCATGCCGAATTCTATCCCTGCCACCCCAAAGATCTCTAGCAGTCCTCCTGTCAAAAGAATGACGCTTGCTTTCCTAAAGAATCACTATAGACGCTTTACATTTATTAACTAAGCTCTTCAACACGAATCTCCTCTCCCGGTTACCCAGACCTCTCACATTCCACGATTAGATGTTTAGATTCATTGGAAACTTCGGGTTTTCCTCCCTCTGGACCTATTAACCTCACTAACCCCCCTTTAGAGTCAGTTGGATCAGAACCAGCAACAGATCCTACTATTAGTTTATGGTCTCTGCCTTTCTTTACTATGTTCCTATCTATGGATCTCGTGTACAAAAATAATAAAAATAAATAGGCTGGTTTAAGGACGGAAGCTCCCGAACCCCGTCGCTCGTCTTATGGAGACGTGTGTGTGCCAGGGGAATGGAGGGCAGTGGGGAGATAAGCTCTTTTGAGCTACAGTTTATGCATATTCCTAGATTGCGGATCTACTGTTGGAAGCTCCTGTTTTCGCTGTCTACTCTCTATATGGGCCCCCCTATACCAGTTTTCAGGGATGACACCTAAGGCTGAGTCAGTTTGCAAAGGGGACCCTAGTTTAAGGAGAGGAACGCTCAATGCGCCCCATTCCCTTCCACAACCGGACTCGTTTATTTACCCTAGTTATCAAGCCTTCGCCAGTGGCCCCTCTCGCTTTGCTCGAGCGATTCCATACCTCTCCTATAAGAGAAGGAGGTTTCTTCACCCCTACGGAAGTGGGCCCTTCTTCAAGAGTGCCCTATTCCCTTTCCTGACCAAAGTCACTATAGAAAAGAACTATTCATCATAGATCGGAGAGCTCATTTGATATATCACGAATGCAGTGATCAAGCATCAGGCGGAATGTATTGCTACCCCTTCCTCCCTCCACCATTCTATAAGCAAATGCTTGCGGGTAGGATTTCTCTCCAGAACCATCTTTTTATGCAATTCGAGGAGAAGCGAGGGCTGCCTATCCTCTAGTTCACCTGGCTTACAACGGTCTGTTTGCTAGGTTTTAGACGAGGGCTAAGGGCGAGTCATCCCTCTTAGCAGCTCTTTCCTAATTAATCAGCTTTTGTGCTCTCCGCGGAAAGACTTTGAAGAATTCCACCAACTACTGATCTCATGAAAGGGAATACAGTTAAACAAGACTTTCTTTCTCTTGCACCACGCCGGAACGTATGGACACTGCCTAAAGTTTAGTAAGAAGGAATCGGGGTGGCTAGCTTTCCTGCTTCTGTGCTTGTTATTAAGAAGATAGAAAAGATATAGCTATCTCCCGTAGGCTACTCTTTAGAGCGTTTCACTCGTTTAAGGAAGACTCATACAGCCTAAGACAACAGGGTTTACGAACAGGGGTTATTCCCATATGGATGTGAGTTTTATTCCGCTAGTCTGTCCTGTAGTTCAAGCGTGAAGTCTTTCTTTCTTCCAAGTCTAAATTAGGTAGGCCTAAAAGGCAGAAGCTAGCAAGTAGTCAAGCGGTTAGCTAGCTGGAATATAGATGGGAAAGTTGTCTGAGGTAGTGTAGTTAAAGCATCCTCTATTGGAAATAGAAGAAAGAGTTAGAGCTTGAAGAGAAAGATCGGCAAATAGCGTACCAAGAAGATCCGCCTCTCTAATTCACTTGGCAAAAGACATCCAATCCCAGGGAAAAAGCAAGTCAGACTGAGTTCAATTAGTCCCATCCTTCCTTCCGGGAATGGAGGGAGGTCTTAAATTCGATTTTCTCTCTCCTCTTTCCCAGGTACTTTCTTCCCTATTCCTCTATCCAAATCTGGGGATTTAGAAGACATGGGCTACCGCTAAACCTTTCCTCAACTTCAACTGTTTGGGACGCTCCGGCACCTTAAATGCGAGAAGTGCGCTATTTCCCCAATCCAAATAGTCAAAACTCACGTAATCGTAATAAGAAGAGTTGGTTTCTCCCTTTTTCTTCAGTCAAGTTCTGTCAAATCCGAAGCTGCTCTTCCGGCGCTGCCACGCCTATTGAAAGAATCAATCTTCCCTCGTCCTTTAACCTGGACTCCATTCTTCCTCTAGAAGGATAATGGGATCCAGACAATAATCAAGCTATGATCGTCAAATTTCATATAGAAAGATCAGGTTATTGCGCATCATCTGGTCTATCGCTCCATTTGAGAGTGACATAAGCCTGCCTTTCCCTTATGGGAAGGAAGAAACTTCACCGCAGGGAACTGGCCTCACAGAGCATCATAGTCAGCACGATAGCTCCATAGTAGCCACGGTAGCTTTGGTTATTACAGGAGAACGCGCCCATTCATGCAGAGGATCTACCGGGATTATCGACTCCCCTAATGTATGTATAGGGCAGGAGCCAGTGTTGGCTTGTGCGAAGTTGACAGGGGTGGTTGAGGAAGGTCTACGGGCGGGGTTGGCTGAAAGAGAGCACCTTCCCCTTGCTGCCGCTCGTTTTGGGCCGCTGATGATACCTCCGGATAAAACCATTTCTCAATCCACGACCCACTCCACGAGGATGAGGTTGATGGCTGTGGGACCAGGGCTGTGGATGCTTCGGACTCGGCCTTTTCCTCCTTATCCGATGAGAAGTTGAGGTATTTTCGCCAACTACTCGACGATTCCGAGGGGCCGGCATCACCCCTGTGCGGCCCTGGGTTTACGGTGTCCTCCCCTGAGGTCATTTTCATTATTGCTCTGTCCATGATTCCGAAAGTGGACAGAATCCCCACCACCACGTATTGACAGTTTGGAGTACTAGTATGTAATAATCACTGCCAACGCCGAGCTGAGCCAAATCACGATATATGGAAGCTAGCAATTCTACATCATCCCCAGGTACTAATGTGTTGATCACGTCATATGCTCTTCTACCAGGTGGCAACATGACATTATTCTCAGTGAATAGCGGGCTGAGGACTTTTGAACTCAGTTGTTCTTTAATTTGCTTTAGGGAGCGTGCCAGTGTTATAATTCCAGTTCTTTTTGGCTTTCATCCTGCTAACAGATAAGAAAGATCGTCTCAACCAACGGTTTGAGGGCATGACGCTTGGGGCTACGTGCTTGAGGGGCCTTTAGAAAGGGCATTAGGCAAGGTAGGACTAATATAAGAATCCAAGGTTTCGAAGAGCTTTTACTGCCGGGATGGCTTCTTTCATAAGGGGGTCCGGTCTGATTACCCATTACGAAGACCAACCCAATCTAAGTAAGAACGAGAAGGGAACGACAGAAGGACTGACAGTGATTGGTTAGAGTTAGATCCGCGAGAGGTCGTTTAGGATATTGCCCATGCTCGCCTAAGCCAATCGAAGTTCCAAGTACACGCAACTAGCAATGTGAAACCGAAGTCTTTCTACTAAGGGGCTTTGAGTTCTATTCTAGAAGCGATCGCTTTCAAGGGGCATAGGCATAGCTACGTTGGATTCGAAGGTCGATGTCTAATTTCTACTGATAAATGTAGGCACGGAAGTAGGCGTCACCTAAGAGAGCTGGCACTCGAAGAAAATAAAGTACTAATAGGTTTAGGTACGTAGCGCAGGTAGCTAGACCTACAGGGTACGAGTTCAATACCATACTTGGAACGAGATAGAGAACGAGCGTAAGACTCTCCGCGAGAAAGGTAAAGGGGCCCAGCTACATTTGAAAGGAAAGTTCTAACTAGACTTAAATAAAATCCTAGGGTGCCGAAGGTCTTTAGAACTGACTTGTGAAAGGTTTGTAGATCTGACTTGTTAAAGTAAGGAAGGATTGTAAAGCTGACTTTTTAAAGGAAGGAAGTAAACCACTCCCCATTTTTCCTTACTAATCCAGTTGGCTCCCTTTTGATTGCGTAATCCACGAGCTTGACGGAGGTTTGGTTGTATTGGATGTCGGGTGCTTTATTGCATTCCCTATCTTTTTGAGGCACAACCCCTCTTCGCCCGAGGCTGGACGACCTCGGTAGCGAATAGTAGAAAGGCCTGTCCGTCTATCCCTCCCAACACACACCTTAACACAATTAAGTGAAGGTGTGGTATCAAGTATAGGTACCTTGTAATCAAGACCTTTATCTGCTAACCAATCATAGACTTTCCATAGTAAACCGAATCTAACTAACGTAGGGTCAGTAGACTCAGTGTTCCATTTCCGGTTTACGACTGGTGCTTCAAAGAAGTCTTGGAGGGACATATCTGGGGACCACGCACTAAGGTGATACCACCTCAAGTAAAAGTAAGTGAGCCGCTGTTTCACCCAGGCCCTTAGAGCAGTATACTCCATCATATCTCTCACATTCTCCCCTAGATCTCTTGATTGCTGTCTGGCTTTGTTGGTTGCTTTCTTCTAGCTGGAAAGAGTGCTGGAAGAGCCCTCCCCGTCTGAAGAGAAGAGATCCCTACTCTTGCTTAATTGGCCTTTTGTGCCTGTTATGATCTCTCTTCGTCTTTGACTTCGTCCGTCCTATTCATATATCAAGATCAGGGGATCAAGAATCCAGTACTAATGTTCAATCCTTGTCTCTTTCCGTGTGTGCCAGCTTTCTTGAAGGGCTAAGGGAGATCCTTTGAATCAACCTTCCTTCTGTGAACTTTGCTTCTCATACGATATTTCTATTCATCTCTTGAAAAGAAATTGAAAGAAGTTTCAGTGAAAGAGACAGTAAGCGTGCAGTAAGCCAAGAAGTCAGTCCCAGTAGATAGAGTCAGGGAAAGTCTATGGGTAAGACAAGTGAAAACCATTGAGTCTAGCTCCGGTAAGAAGGAATAAGAAGTAGTGTCAATCGTTCCCTCCGGCGTGAAAGACGAAGCGTAGAAATTCTTTGATTCCTTCAAGCGACGACCGCTAACGAAGAGCCGCTTTCAGTTAGTGACCGGGGTAAATCACATTTAAGGCTTCTTACACGTATTGTATGTGCCGCTATTAAAGAAGAAGCCTCTGTCTACTACGAGATTAGGATTAGGAAGAAAAACCTTGCTTACGAAGAAGATCGAACGAATGTGAGAGTAGCGAGAGCAAGGAAGAAGGACGAAGTTGCAGTCTATCTTGTTCTCTCTTTCCTGATGGTGAATCGCCCGGAAAAGCAGTTACTAGTCCCTTAAGGGATCAAAACTACCGTAACGAAGAAGGCAGAGAAGCCTGAACTCAACTATAGGGGAGGACACTAGTAAGCTCAGTTAGCTTCTAAAGGATTGGAATCTCACATACGTCTGATTTAGACTTGCATACCTTCTCACTCAGAGAAAGCACTGGGCATTGGGAATTGATTGTTTGTCATGGTCACGCCCGGTTTTCATAAAAAGTTTCTTTCGAGCCTCCCCTTAGCATGTTGGGGATGGGAAAATAGAATAGGGAAGTGGTTCATTGGAAGCTTCTTTCTCTATCTACGTCATTTCATTCAATGGAGAGGGGGAATAGATAATGGGTATAGTACTAGTTCTTCCTCTGTTGCTACGACGGGTTTCATCGCAGAAAGAGCAGCCGATCGGTTCTTAGTAGCTTCGCTAACTAGTGATCACTTTATTCGACTTGGCATCGATCAGTACTTGGTAAGGTTTTATGTGCCTCTTCTCTTGTGCGTAACTCCCCCTTACTTAGGAGTAGGAGGGAGGCATCACCTAATAGCTCAATTGTGGAACCTACTGAAACGGCTCGGCTAAAGCACGACACTTAGTTCATCTACCAAGCAGAAAGAACCAAAACAACCAATCCATTCACACGACTTCTATTTCGAGATCAACGCGCTACGAACGGAGTCAATAAAGAATCCACGACTGATTGAATCAGCATGTATCTCAGGTACTAGAAAGGCTGTGTTCTCTTTCCCATCTTTAGGAATTCAAAATGCTAGGATATCATCAGCTTCACGAGCCGCAAGCTACACTACCTTCTTCCTTTGGACGGTAGAACGACCTATTTCTGCCGATCCATTTGCAATTGAAAGCAATTTGTCCGCGTCCGCACCGAGAACAGGTTACGGGCAAGGATCAAAAGGAATTATATCAAGGTATGCCGCTTCACGAAGAACTATGATCCATAAAGAAGCATCGCAGCACTGCAGCACTACCAACCCAGTCAAAGAAACAGATTCGGCACCAACTAAACGAAGTCCCGGTTTTCTATCTTCAATCAATACGTAGTAGCCTTTGAATCTCCCAGGCAGAAAGGTGTTCTATCGCATTCTTTTAGATATCCACGTGTGATACTTTCATTTAAGCAGCTTCTCAGCTAAGGGCTTTTGGAGGCCGGGAAGGAAGGAACAGCAGGGCAGAATATACTACTATAAGGAAGGGCGTTCACTTCTCTTTTCAAAAGGAGAACTCAATTCAAGGGGTATTCAAATCCTCTGGAAAAGAAGAAAGCAGCACTTTAGTGATTCAAAGTTCTTTACTAACTAAGTGTCGATCTCTAAACGCCTAATCTCACGACTGGTTAAGAAAGCAAAGTTCACTCTCAAGCTAACCTGTGGATGCGGATAAAGCTCCACTTCTTTCACCTTTCTTTCAATGGCAGCTATTTGAGCTTTAGCGGGCATTCTTCGAGGAGAAAGACACGACAGAAGCCCTTTCCTTTCTAATTATTGGACATTATCTCACTGTTAGCAAATGTAAAGCAGAGTTTAGACCATCCACGGCATCAATCAACCTAGGTCTTTCGTCATAGAAAGGGGGGATGGAGCCCTCTTACCCGCTCTCCTCCTCCACTTAATGATATTCACCCAAAGCCTGCAAACTTTTCACCTTTCACCCGTGAGCTTAACGATCCTGCTGAGATTTGCTCATCCTAGAGCTGTAAGCGCTAGGCTTCTATACCTTTCCCTGTAAGCTCGGGCTGGGATACGTGCCTTGAGGTCTTCCAGAATCACTCGAATAGGGAAATTCCGTAGTTAGTAGTTAGTCTTCCCCCATCACTAAAGTCGTGCCCTGAGGGTGAGAATCAAATCATTCAATGCTAAGTACCGGTGCGTAGCGCTCTCTGTTTTTCATAGTAAAGATGTGCCCGTGGGAGGAGACTGGCCTTCTTCTTCCGAGATGGGATGACGAGAATATGCTCTGCAGATGTTTTCATTTCAGGAAGAAGGTGTTATCAAGGAGCAACAAGGGATGAAAGGGGCGAAGGCAAGAGGTCTAGGTCTTTGCTGCTTGACTGCGTCAAAGCTTGAAGTGACGAATACGCTTTGTTGAATCAGAAATGAACTTTTATATAGAGGCTTCGAAGAAGCTGTGAATAGGTCCTCGGTTCTTCTTTCCCAAAGGGAGTGGGTCAGTGGAGGAAGAAGAAGCTCTTACAGAATCAGCCGCTCTTAGCTCTTAATGGAGTTATTTTCAAGCTTTCACGTCTCCTAGGCTAAACCTATTTAGCTTTATAGAAGCATCTTTATCTCCTTTAATCGCTTTCGGAATCATCTTCTATCCCCAGCAGCAGGAACCTCTTCTTTCATGAGCCTAGGGGCACCGATTCCCAGCCTGCGAAGTTCTAGCTTAAGCTTCCCCTTATCTTGTCTCAATATGAAGTCTTGGTCTTCAGTCCCAATCTGATCGAAGAAAAGAAGTCGAACTTCGGGGGCAAAGACGCTCTCATTACGTACATTATGTAAAGAGCACTCGCTTTGTCTCGTGAGCTTAACCTTAGGCTCCTCTTTCAGAACTTAAGGTTGAGCTCGCTTCCCAACAAGCAATCGCTCCTTGGAAGAAAGAATGACTTTAGAAGAACTTGGCTGGGCTTTTCCTTTTAAGTAAATAAGAATAAGTAAAGCCCAAGGATTGGTAGTGTAATGCGCGGGTTCCTTTGCTCTCAAGCCTTGCTTTCAGGTGAAGTTTCCGTCTAGAGGCTAGGAGTTAGGCTCTTTCCCTACTAATATGCGAATTCTTCTTATGCTATTGCTATGGTGCATCTCAATGGGGTTGTTGCAGATCCAGCCACTCCATCCATCGTATATGAGAGGGTCCGCCTCCGCTTTAGGGTTACCTCCTTTGCCTCCGAGTCTTAAACGATGCGTGTCTGATCCCACACCTTCATTTGCAAAGATCCTTTTCGATATAAGCTTCAAGGTCAAAATGCGCATTTGAGGCCCTTTTACAGGGGCTCAGTTATGGACGAGAGGATAGGTTTGACTCTTTTTTTCGGGTGTGAAAGGCCCGTTGAAAATGATTCAACTGAAGCTCCTAAGTACGGTCCGATAGCCAAGTGTTGAAGAGGAGGTGAAAGGAGCGAGACCTCGCGGAGTAGGTACGGAAGGAAGTAGCCCTTACTTTTTAACTGAAGGAGGACTTAGTCTTTCAAGAGAAGAAGCATGAAATAGTGCAGTCTTGCGCTTCGGCTTAGTAGGGTTAAGAGCCCTCAAAGCAAAGAAGGAGTCAACGGTGATCTGCTCAGTACACGGATCTGGTTCTGGTCTCGGCTAAGCGATTAAGAGATTAGGGTTGGTTAGCATCGATTAACAGATTGGGGAAAGTGACAGCATCGCCCTAACCTCTAGTTTGATAGCTTCTTTCAGTAGTGCTCAACACCAAGGGGCTGCTTTTCTGTCGCTTCTTTTTCAAAGTGCACTGAACTAGCAAAGATAATGAATGCAGCAGGTGTACTCTCGGTAAGCCAAGAAAGAAGGTAGGTGGGCTAAGAGCAGTTGGAGGAATAGAAGAAGATGCTATTTCATCTGATGATCTCTTTGCGTGTTCAAATAGCCTTTTATAACCCGTGTTTTAAATTGAATTACTATTACTAACAGCAGCTATTTCATCATCTGTGGCACTGACTTGAGGATAGTGCGTTCTACTGCTTATTTAGTTACGAATAGCACGACTCTTCCAAACCAAAGTCAATTTCCTTCCCCTCCAAAACCTTCCCAGGGGAAAGAGATTAAAAGAAAAGTTCACCAAGTTCAAGTCTTACTACCGAAGAAAGCCAAAAGAAAGAGTCCCATCTGTTCACGAATCAGGCAAGCGTGCCTCGAACTGAGTCCCGCTAACCGCTTCTTGCTAACAAAGGAGAGCGCCCTTATTTGTTTCAAGCACTTACATTACACTCCCTTTTGAATGTGCACCTGACAAGCACATTTCCTCGTGACAAGGCGCAATCTGGGCCTCTGTCTCACTCAGATTGAGAGAATTACCAATCAATGTCGAGGAAGCTTCTTGGAATGCTGGGGAGAAGCATGTCGTCAAAGCCTCCTGATGAACTGACATGTATAGGCTAGACCAGGTTCTACCACTGTAAAGAAGGAATCAAAAACTAATTGGAATCCATCCACTCAGAAGGAACTATATGCTTCACACATGCAAATCGAAGAATCCTAAAAGAAAAAGGGGCTTTCAAATGTTATGGTTATTACCTATGTTATTAAACCTTAGCTTAGGACCAACTGTTACCTATGGAGATGGATGACTAGAAAATCAAGCCTCACCTTATCCCGGATATCCCAGGAATCCTTGTAAAGAAAGCCCTTCGAACTTCACTATCTGGCATCACAGCCTATTCCGACAACGTGCCAAGCAAAAGGAAAACCTTTACGTACGGATCCAAAGGCACCCCTTTTTCATCTTATGTTGTATTAGGTCTTTCCCGTGGTGATCCATACTTTATATTAATAGGAAGTGCTATAGTTTTAAGCCCCCGTAAATGAGGTTCCGGAGCTTCTCAGCTTTGGCTTCCTATTCAAAGGAGGCTATTCCCAAGATAAATAAGGTACGAAGTCAGTCATATGGCATTAATATGAGGTAGCTTCTTGCTTGATTACTTTTTAGAGTAAGGCCTGACTATCAGGTAATTGTTCTATTGAATGCATGCCTCGTAATCCGTAAGAAGTCTTTCGAGCTATAGATCATTTAGACGGGCTGCATTAGAATGCCTTTTCTTATCTGAATGTGGGGATTCTCCATATGAGAAGTAAAACGTGACTTTAGAAGTCAGAATATGGCTGGGATAGAGAACCGTTGAGAACGGTACTATAGCAATCTTTCCATGCTATTAAGCCCTGTAGCTTCACTTCGTATCCTACTCGCTCGACTGACAAGCCTAACTTTTCCTTCTTCAAAAGTTGCTATGAGATCAATAGGATCTTACCGCCATCTGATATTGCTCTTGTTTGTGCAGACAGGAGGGACTTCAGTCAGTCTACCTTACTGTGATGATTGAGAATAAAGCAGTCTTGACGCCTTTAGGCCAAAGTCCCAGGGATTCAATGGAACTAGTTAAGTCTGGTTCGTGCTTGAAGCTATAGTCTGAAGTTATAGGGCATTAACTCAAGCCGGAAGTCAAAAGAAGCAAGAACCTTTGTTCACTGAGTGGGACTGAGTACTCTCAACCAATCACAGAGAGTTCCATTCAATCTTAGCGCCGATCAAAGGTTGACCCTCTCTCTGGGTGCTGTAAGCAAAGGAGCGATTAAGCAACTATCTACAGGAAGTAGGATAGAGATTCTTACAAAGCATTCAGTGCGGAGATCTCTTGCCGATACAAAAAACCTATCCATTACTAGTTTACCAGCTCACTTAGAGGAAGTTTGAACTTCGCTCCTCTTACAGTTAGTCCGGGCTTGAGAGAGACTTCGAGGAATTTCTTGTAATGTTCTCGCCTTCGAATTACTCTTTTTCCGGTCAGGAGTCTATGAATAGGTTGCCTTCTTTATCCTTAGGTAAAGGCTGATTTGATTGATTCTTCCTGACCTTCCTCTAGGATTGCATGGATATAGTCTTAGGCTGCTAGCTCGGTCTGTCTGACTTGCCTTGCTGCTTGCCTTTGATCCTTCCTAGTATAGAAAGTGCCATACATCTCCTTTTTCCTTTGATTTAGTCCTCCGTGAAGATAAGGGATATTGAATCTCGGGCTTCTGCCTAAAATCTTTGGCAGTGAATATTATGAGAATCACAGGGAATTGGGGATGAGATTCTCATATATGTAATATATATATATTGAATTTAGGACCTAAGGCCTTAGCCGTTAGACTTGCTTTCTTTACCTGACTTTGGTCCGACTTGAATCTTTTGGTCTGGATTTGCACCTTAGGCTCAAAGGCTCCGTTCCTCGGAGGTAAATTGCTTCAATGAATCCCTTGTGTATTAGAATATCAGGCTAATTTTTGTCTGAAAGGACCAACGACGATGAAGGAGGAGCCGGAGTTGGCTTCGATTCATCTCCTAGTTCCAGGGCGTATTTACCGGAACTGACTAAAGAATCAAATCCTGATTCTATTACCCTACAACCAATTGGAAGGAAAGAGAAGCAAAGGGTCAAACAGCGATGTCTTTAGTCCAAAACTCAAGTTTAGAACGTCACGTGGGTGATTGTGATTATACCTCAAAATTCTGATCTGATTCGGCCTTAGGCCTAACGAGGCCAATGGAACAACATCTAGCTATTAAGCTAAACCTGCCTCTGCTCTATTTGTAGGCTCGGACGGAGGAAATGCCTGGACAGCTAGTATGAATCATTCTATTGTTCTTGATCCGTGAGCAGCTACTAAGGATCTTACCACGGGAGTCTGACTTCACTGTAGAAATTTCGTGTGTAGAGATCTAAATCCGAGGAAATTCTGTAGAATAGATTAAATTACCTTACCTGGACGTAGTCTCATTCCAGATTCGCTTAGTCTTCCCAGAGGTCAGAGTATAGTGGTAATAGTCGGGTTAAGTCCCCACCCATTGAATCGGTTACTACACCCCCTTGGATTAATGCTACTACGACGCTCAGCTTATCTTGATGAAGCGAGAGAAGTTGGGTTATATAGTCCCCGAGGGGAAATGATAAAAAGGAAATCTGAGTTGTAGCTCTCAAAGCATCATCTCTGTCTCCTCAAGGAACTCAGTCTTCCATGTCTTCTTGTTCCAAGTAGGGATTGTATTCTATATTCTAATAAAACAGGCTTGCAGCCTGAGTTACTGTTCTCTTAGGCTTAAGGGCGGGGGAAGTGTTATACTAACGGGCACATCCCAAGGAATTGAAATAGAAGCCCTAGCTTTGGGGAGAGATGAACTGGGTTGGAATATCATCTAACCTGGCATTAGGGGATGATCATATGCGGTAGTTGGCAGAGAAGAGAATTGCCCTTTCATCACAGGGTAAAGTCCAGGGGTTCTACGTAGTGTTTTTTGATCCGTAGGATGAGATGAAATGGGAGATGGGTGCCCAATTGATCTTTTCTTAGTTACCGGTAACTACGCACTAACCCACCAAACGAAACTAGACTTCCCTCCCAGGAACACTTTCTAGAACATTTTCAAGACCATTTTCTCAATCATTTCCGGAGGTTTAAACATCTTGATCAATCTCGAAACGAAACTCTAAAGATTAGTAGTATCGGATTTCTCTGTCTACGTACGATAATTAGTCCCCGGTTGTCCGATAGAATTAAAGATAGAAGGCGCTCAGCGGCCAAAGGTTCTTTGATTTCCGCTTCGTCCTATTATATTAATTGTTTCTGGAAGCTATCTCAATGGAGATGGCCCCCCTGGTTCTTTAGATGCGCTTCGAGCTTCCTTTAGGCGTTTTGGAAGTTATTCCCGGGGTTTAATAATGGATTAGGCGGGCTTAGCTCCATAGCAATATTAGTGATCTTTTGCGCTAAGTTAGAACTACGCCATCTAAGGGCTGATCCTCCAACTGCAGTCCTATTTCACCGGTCGGTATTGCAACTAAACTCTGAATCTCTGGAAAGTACTAAAGCACTTCCCCATCTATTTATCTATTTCCTATTTCGTAGTTCAGTGTGACTTCCCCGGGTGAAGCGAAAGAGGCAGAGCCCACGGATCCTTTAGAAACAAAGGGAGAATCTGACCTTAAAAGACGTCTTCTCTTTCCTACTTCCGTCTTCTCTCTGGTCGTGCTTTACTAAGTAAATCTCAATTGTTATTTTATCTCGGGCTTAGCGTAATCCTTACTTTCTTGCACGAAAGCAAAAAGACACTTCTTCGCAGCTTCTGAGTTCTCTTATTTCCAGCTTTAGATCATCAGCTGGTAACTTACTAGTAGACTGAGCTCCCCTTGAAGACATTATCAATATCAGGTCGTGGTGCTTTCCTTGTTGAATTTCATCCCAGGGCATTTCATCAGAAAGAAGGATAAGAATGCCTTTCAACAGCTTATCCGTCTGTCTTCGCCTCGGCCTGATCTTCTGTTAAGGCATAGGGCACGTAAGAGAAGTTATAGGAAGGTAGCTCTGTCTTTCTGTCTAGGACTCATATTAGCACCTGCTAACTCTTATCCAAATGGGCTTCTTTCGGTAATCTCCATACTGCATGGCTAACTACGCGACTGCAACCTTAAGCTGTCAGTCTGAACTCGGAATGAAGACGAAGGAAATCAAACTTGAATTACCTCTCGCGACAGACTGAACTAAACTCTTGAGGATAAGGCTGTAGGAGATCTTCGCTGAGAAAGGCCTGTAACTACGTGAAGAGAAAGACTAATATCTCAGTACTGATTTACGGTTGTTCCTAAGCTGACCTAGGCAGGGAATAATGCCCCCTTAATGGGAAAGGCGGTAATAGGGAAATTCCTGATCTTGGCCTCGTTATGCCCTATCTATATAAGGGCTGCTATCAAAATCAATAGAAGACTAAGTAAGAACGGAACTGGGAAATAGGCGGATTTAGCTTCTAGAGGAGTGAAGTTCCCCAGGGCACGAACTCTTATAGTACTTCCTCCCAGGGTATTGGATGTGATTAACCAGGATCAGGGAATAGCCTACGGCTCAGTTCGCTGATCAAGTCTTATCTTCGATTCTTTCTTAGCCTACTGCTGGATTAGATGATCTTCAACGGAAACTTAGTGTCTTTCTTTCTACGGAGAATAGGCTGCGGCGGGAAGATGAATTAAATCTTTTGGTGTTTAAGCTACGCGCCAAAAGCTTCTTGGTAGTTTGGAGCTGCAATTCATCTTTCCTGCTTTCTCTTCCCATGGAAATTCCACTGTAAATCAATATTTCGTCCTTCACGCCAGCCTTTGCCAATAGAATCACTAGGTTTAGGATTATCATAGGGAGGAATATCAGGGATGAGAATCAGGGGGTTTAGCTCAAAATAGCTAACTTTCTTTCTTATACCCTTTCCTAGCTTTGTTGTTTCAGTAAGGGTAGTGTAAAGAGACCGCAAGAGAAGCAGGTAGTGCTGGTCTTAGTATTGGTAGATAAGTGTAGGCAGCTACGGGCGTGTTCAACATTCGAAGGGAAGAATCGATCGATGATTACATACATTCCTAATCCTAACCACTCCCCAGGCGTGGGTAAACAGGGATCAATCCAGAGCAGCACTCAAGACAAATGAATCTAAGTTAGTATGCAAGAAATCGAACTAAAAAAAAACCATTAAGAATTAAGAAGAGAAATACAGAATTGCCCGCCTCTTCCCTTAGAGAATTCGGGATTTGTCCCAGCATAGATCTTATCAGTTATCCGTTTATGCGCAATAAACACAAATATACAGTACATGAAGAATAAAAGAGAGTGAAGTCCCGGTTTTAAATCTTCTAGGTCTTCTCGAGCCTTCGCTGCCTACTCTGCTTTTGCTGCTTAGCTTATGCTATCCTCTCAATTGACTGTAGATATCCAGTCTTCTCCGACTGAGGAGAATAGCAAATCAAGTCAGGAATGCACCAAGTTGGAATAGAATAGTCCAAGTAAAAGTCTCGTCCAATTGCCTAGCGTAGGCTTAATGCACTTCACACTGGCTAGCGCTACTTCCAACCTCGCTCTCAACGCAAACGGTAGCCAGTATTTAATCAAATATTAAATTACATAGTTAATAATAAGTGGTTTTGTTTCATTTCAGCTCTTCGATTAAAGAAAGGCATCGATACACCCCACGACCAAAAAGGCCTACGAGGTCGGTAACCGGTGTAGGCATTGCACGCAACCTCGGTCATCTCGTCATTGGTAGATAGTTGTTTCCACCATCGGTAGCTCTCCGGTGTCCACGTTCACGCGAAAGAGAATGAAAGGCGAACGTGCTTGATATTACGCTACCTGGCTCTTCTGCTCTTAGAAAGAGAGTCAACCAATGCCCCTTGAGCCAGGTGACTATCTTGTCGACTTTTCCTGGAATGGTTTCAGCTCGAGTCGCTAAGGGGAATTCCTTTGAGAACCTTTAAAGAAGAGAAGAAATACCTGGCTTCAAGGGAAATGCTTTATTTTAGGAAAGAAAGATCCCAAGCTTATGCTGAATCGAGAGTGGACTTTCCTTGGTCTTCTGTGAGTTCCAGAGATTCAGATCAAGGCAGTTCAGTTCTCCGAGGCTAATTCTATTCAGTCTTTTGAAGCTGTGAAATAAGCTCTTCTTTCATCAGTTGCTGATGGTGCTAGCTATGGGACGGTATTCTAAGTAGTTGTAGTTGGCTGATCCAGTCTGACTTTCCGCTCCGCATCTTACCCTATTGGAATAGGAAAGACTAGAATCATTTAACCCTCACTCACCCCTTCCTCCAACTGCGGTTACACCGACAGTGGCAAGAGCTTCTTCTTTGTTTACAGCTTGTTCAACTTGAGCGGATTCGATTCCGAACCTTATAGTATAGTTATTCCTTCCCTTTCTCTTGCTTCTTAACAACTCCAGTCTCTCTTAGCCCAGTCCTGAAAGAGTTCTAGCATGAACTGGCTATCTTTCAAGACATGGTTGAAGAAAAGGCAAATACCCTAACTCCAAGGTAGCCTACTCCTTCAAAGGCGAAAGCTGGGGACCTATTATTCAACCCAATGAGCAAAGAGAACTGCTCCTTCTTCAATGGCTTGGTCACATTCATTCAACCATTTCACCCACGATCCGGGCCCTCGCTTCAACGAATATGCGGAGGGATAAGTTAGCCTACGGGGTTACCTGCGGGACTCTTTGAGGATTTCTGCCCAGCGGGGCCGGTTACACTGAGACACTACTTCGAATCCTTACGGGACTAAGAGATAACGGAATGATTACCGAATCGACTGATATACGTAATGCAAAGCGGGCAGAGAAGCTTAGACCGCTGAAGGAACTTTCTTATAGAGTAGGGAAGAAAGTCAACTTAATCCACTCCCTATACGAAAGAAATGAAAGAATGCGGGAAAGAGATCAAAGAGTAGTCAAATCAACTTAAAGGAGGGTAATGCGCCAGGCAAGAAGCCGCTTACCAAACAAGAAGAAGATCGATAAGGGTTCACCCAACGGAAACCCGCGCTACAACCCAACCAGAATCATCCATTACAAGACTTCCAAGACTAGCCGGAAACCCATACTCTCGCTTAGACGGGCATACGGAAAAACTACCATACATACGTAATGGACTACTTTTAAGACAACAATCTTTCCTACTTTGACTGATAGCCCAAAAGGATTAGGCCAGGACTCATACGATTACAAGGATTAGGATGCTTGAAAGGCTGGCTGATGTGCTGTGCTTTTCCCCAAAGATGGAATCTTCCTTGGGGGCCTAAGAGAACGGAAAGATGGAAAGAATCAAAAGATAGGGATGAATGCAATACGGAGAGAGGTAGAAAGGCAAGCACTGCACGGGGCCTCTCTGATGCCTACACTTCCCCTTAGGAAAGGGGGAGAGGATGATTGGTAGGTCCGCTTACTCCAATCAAAAGGAGTGAACATGAACCTGACTTCGAAGACTCCCGGGCAGAGGCTAGCCTCACACACGAATACAAGAAGACTGACAAACAAAGCAGACAACTCAAGGGAAGAAGCTAGCACCGACTCTTTAGGACGGAATGGAATGCTTTCGGTGGATCGCGGGAGGTATGCTCGTATATGTGTGGAGGTTGACCTGAGCAGGAAGCTAAGGTCGAGAGTTGTTCTCAGAAGGAGAGCATTTCGGGTGGAGTATGAAGGACTGGGTCTCATTTGTTTCAAATGTGGGAGGTACGGACATAAAACAGACGTCTGTCCCGTTAATGTAACGCAGACGGCAAATCCGGCACCACCGCCACAAGATAAACCACCGTGAATTCATCCTGCTGCAAAGAACGGAAGGCAAATGGAAGTACCGATGGGGGAAGAGTTCGGTCCTTGGATAGTGGTCCGTAGAAATCCTAGACAACGAGCATCGAGAACCGAACCAGGGTCAACTCCAACGGCAAAGAAGCAAGGTGCGGAGAAGCTATAAAGCCTATTAGGTGTACTTTTATCCACGCTGACACATGGGTCAAGCGCGACAGCGCAATACCACTGCAGGTACGCTAGGTATTGCCGCATCCAACCCTGATAGAGGGACCATTCATGAAAGTCCCGCATACCAGGATACGGAAAGACGACATCCGGCGGAGTGATAGGATCTTTGGGAACAAAATGTTCCCTCAGTCTATCAATCACCCGACCTAGCACCTCTGGACGAGGCACGTAACCCACAGCAACCGCAAGCCACAGGGTACATGG
>Ga0157368_1000124_pt1 | contig 35895 bp, 64 predicted proteins | sample AttbisABBM3_FD_113146 | JGI IMG/M metagenome (GOLD analysis project Ga0157368, IMG submission 113146) | Fungus gardens microbial communities from leaf cutter ant in Botucatu, State of São Paulo, Brazil - Atta bisphaerica ABBM3 | ecosystem: Host-associated > Fungi > Mycelium > Unclassified ... | reverse complement strand
GTTAAACTCGGTGATCACCACGTCAAACGAATAGCCTGACAGCGTCATGGTCAGCGTTTCACCTGCGTCCCTCATCTGCTCCAGCATGGAAACGCGGGGTGATGTGGTGTCGCCGGTGAAAATTCCTGACCAGGTGATCGGGTCGTATTCAACGCCAAGAACGTCAACGAGACGGCGTCCACCAATCATCTGGTGCGTGACCGTCTTTTGACGCCCGGGGATGATTATCCGCTCAGGAAGCTCAAAATCAAGAAACTCAAAATCGCCAAGAATCAGTCGTGTGGCAGACAGGTTAAATCCTGACGCCACGCTTCTGACCGTTGAAGAGAGCGATGTGAGTGAATCAAAAAGCGCCATAACTCTCTCCGTTAACGATATGCACCACTCGCCATGCCTGGGTGTAACAGACCCATCGTCGCATCAATGCCGGTTGGGCTTGTTGGTGCGCGGCTGGCCTGTTTGGTCTGGTGACTGGTGACGGTTTCGGCGATCTGCTTGCCGTCGAGGTAGGTTTTTGATGTGACCTGAACGGCGCGCTGCGAACCCGTGGCAACATCAGGCGTTTGCATTCCCTTCACCGCCGCTCGCATACCATCAGCAAAAGACGGTACCGACGAGCCTGAGTTACTCATGGCTTTTGCATAGGCTGCTCCATAGCTTCCATCCGACTCTGCTTTCACTTTTCCAAGGGAGTTAAGTGAAAACTTACCGCCAGGCGCGCCAGATGAGCCGTAAACTGCTTTCTGGCTGTCCTCAAGCAACTGCATAGCGTTGGCGTGAACACTACGCTCACCAGAGTTCATGATACTGACGCCGGGGAGCTTGTTCAGCAGGCCAACTATGTAATCAAATAGTTGGTTGAATCCGGTTGATAACCTGCCAGAGAAAGAGCTGAATTCCCCTGAGATGGTTCCCCAGATGCTCCAGTTCTTAATGTGATCGCCTACCTGCTTAATACGGTCCCAGATAGTCGAGCCAATCTCAGCGGCCTCTTCGCCCTTTTTCTTGAGCATTGGCTTGAGCGTGTCCCAGTTTTTGTAAATCAGATAACCTGCGCCAGCCAGACCAGTAAGAGCCCATACAACAGGACCTCCAAGCATTGTCGCTATCGAGCCGATTACACCCAGCGAAGAGGCAAGCCTTACCGCAGAGAACGCCGCGCTAAGCAGGAACAATCCGCCACCAATGGATGCCATAGCCGAAGTAATACCAAGTGCGTAAACACCAATTTTGGTCATCGTTGGGTGTTTCTCAGCGAAGTCGCTCATGGTGTCGAACAACTTAGCCAGCCCAAGGGTCAGCTTCGTGACAACCGGAAGCAGCTGCAGGCCAATAACCGCCTTAAGGTTTGTCCATGATGATGAAAGGGCCAGTGCAGCACCATCAGGCGAGTTCATGTAGGTGTCGTAGGCTGCGTTATAATCCTGTGCATGCCGGAATATCGCTGTATCTTTGGAGAATTTGGTACGGTTCAGGATGTGCTGACCGATGAAGTTGCCGGTGTTCCTGTTAAAGTTTTTCGCGATCATCTCAGCGACTTGCTCGTCGGTGAGATTTTTACCGAACCTGGCCCGGACATTTGTCGCCATTGCGGCAGCTAACTGATCTGGGTTGGCAAACATCGACGCATACTGTGATTTCAGGCCGCCAGCCAAGAGCGATTCACCGCCAAGGCTCTGAAGATATATCCTCTTCTCATCTGACGACATGCCTTTCATCGCAGACTGCATGAGATTCATGCGCGCCTTGCTTACACCCTCATCGTACATGCCGATGTCAGCCAGGAAGCCTTTGGCTTTTTTGTCCATGTGGCCGCCGATGAGTGAGCTGAATGCCGTCATCAGGGCGGTGCCGGACTGGAATCCGCCATTCATCGACATCAGGCCAGCAAACTGCCCGTAAAGATATTCAGGCGATAAAAGTGCATACGCCATCTTGCCGGTTTGCGATGCCTGCAGATAATCCTTGGGGCTTACCCTGTTTCGTGTGGCAAGCTGCACCTGCGTAGCCATGGCGAGCTCTTTCTGGAACTCTTTGGGGTCGTTTACCACCTTGCCGCCGCGATGCTCCAAAGCTCGCGCCATTGCGTTTACAGCGCCATCGGCTGCATGCTCGCCCAGGGCGGCTTTTACGACTGTTTCGTATTTGGTGAACTGCGGGGCAAATTCGAGAGCATGGTGCAGATCACCAAAGGCTGTGTGCAAATCCTGAATCAGGCGAATATTACCGGCAATGGTCGAGCCAAGCGTTTTGTGCGTCTGCTCCATGGCTTTCGCATTAACCTCGGCCATTTCTGCAGTGTTCAGGTTTAGCGTTTTGAAATCTGCCTGTGCCCGCGCAACGTCTTTTGCTGACTTCATGGCAGCGTCAAGACCTTTAGTGATCGAGAAGCCAACCGCCATCAGTCCGCCGCCTATAGCGGTCATTTTGCCTATTGAAGCAAGTTGATTGCGAAGTTTATCGGCGCTGTGCTCAGCAGATGCAAAATGCCTGGAAAGGCCAATAAGGCCGGCCGTGACGTTTTCAGTCAGACTCAGCCTGACCGCAACCTTATAGGCTTCGATATCCATTAATGCGCTCCGGACGGGCGATAAAAAACCCGCCGAAGCGGGTTAACTTGTTTTTTTGAGGAACATCCTAGGGATGAGGTATCTCTCACCAGAAGGTGACGTGACCACAGAGCACTCTTTGCATTTATCGTCGTTTGCGGCAACAGTCAAGCTCAGCCCTTTCAGCTTTTCAGCGTCGACGGCCTCACCTTCTGCATTCTGAACATCCGTGGAATCATGGTCGTTTACTAAAACCTTGACCTTGTCACCTTTAATGCACGTTTCTTTCGTGCATGTGCCGTACTGCTTAGCATAAATATCCTCCATTGAGGCCATTGCCGGCAATGACAGCATCAGAACAAAGAGTGACAGGGTTAAAGTTTTCATGATTGGCACCGAATGGCTGACAATGCCTGAATATTACCAGCTATTCGGCGCGTTTTGCATTAAATATCGCGAGTGTAACCAAGCGATCTGTGAACTGCGCCACCACCACAGATTGCATCAACAGCAGCCGTTCCGATAATGCGCTTTATGAACTTCTCATTATGCACCACGGCAGGCCCAAGGACGGGTCGAGGCGGCATTTTCTCTGTGCCGAATTCATGAAAGGCCAGCGTTTCATCTTTTGAACCAATGATGGCCTCCATACCTTCGGCCTCGGCTGTGATGCCGTCGCGCATCTTTCCCGTTCTTTCCAGTGGGGCATTGGTTGGAAAGCCAAGCCGCGACTTATCCTGCTCGGTCGATTCGGCAAGGTCAGCCCATGCTTCAAACGGGCCAATTGCAGGCTGATAGAATCCGATCTCATCCTGCGCCGTCTTTTTGATGCGTTCAGCTGCCTCTTTCAATGCTTTTTCAGCATGCTCCTGAAGGGCAATTTTGGTTCCAGCAAATACCAGAGCGGCATCCATCAGGCTTGAGAGCTCTCTCAATCTTTCTCCTCCCATCTCCAGGTGTTGAAATCGAATGATCCGCCTTCAAACTCTGACAGCACGATAGACATCGCATGCTTTTCATGCCGCATAAGCTCTTTCACCGAAAACGCAACGTTGAAAGGAACCCCGTTTTTCATCAGCCAGCAGGATTCGCGAAAATCGGGGTTCGTTGCTAGTTTTTTACTGCTTCTTTCTCCGCATCAACATCTGCGCCACCGATGTTATACAGTTTGGCGGCGATGGCATTCATGCCGTCACGTCCAAGGATTTTCATGCGACCTTCAAGCTGCTGAAGGTTTGCCGGCACTGAGTATGCCTCACCATCAATCTCTGCAGCACAGGCCGCAGGGATTGCATATGCCTGCACATATACGGTGTTCTGGGCGCGCTCTGTGCCAATTGCGAAGATTAAGCGAGACTCTTCAAGCGCATCCAGTTCGCGAATGACAATGGTGCGGCCGCGGGCGTCTGTAATGGCATTTGACTGCTCTTGTGGAGCCGCAACATTCGCTGCGGCACCGTCTTTTACTGTAACATTAGCCATGTATTAAGCTACCTGTAGGCGGCGTTTAGCCGTGAATGCGAAGGACTGGCGAACGGTCTGATCACCCTGTTTCTTTCCGGGGTCAGTAAAGTTGAACTGCACGCCGGTATAGCGCCAGACAGTGACCGCACCGCTGCTTTCAGTGATGGTTTCAGTGATAGTGCCGGCAGCGCGGTTGATGCCCGCGAAATAATCTGATTCCCACTGAGCCCACCATGAATCAAGTGTGGCATCCTGCCGCTCGGCCTCAATGGTGCCATCCCAGTTTTTGGGGATCATGAGCGTATCAGTTTCGCCGGTGATTTTGGTTACATCGACCTGGTTTACTTTCGGCTTGGCATCAAAAGAAATAACCACCGGAATGGTTACGACGCCATAAGCGGTGTTGATATCAACTTGGACGTCGCGACCGACTGTGTACCCGTTAAGAGGCATAGTTCTTGCTCCAATAAAAAGCCCTCACGTGGAGGGCTGTTGAACTGTTAAATGGTCGCGCTGCTGGAGACGGACACGTTGACGCTTGCGCCGCCTTCCAGGTTGATCAGGAAGTAGCGAACGGTTGCAAGATACTTGACCTGCACGTCTGCAACCATGTAACCCAGCGCAACGCGTGAGCTCGGGTTATTTGTCGCATCGAGCTTGACACTGAATGCAGGCCCACCATTCGGATCGCCAATCATGCCCTCGTCTGCGAGGTTCTGCAGGAAGGACTCGATAGTCGCCTTGGTGCTACGGCGCAGGTCGGTAGTCTGGCCCTCACCCACAACGTAACCGAACGAGGCTGCCAGCGTCGCTGACAGGTAGTTGGTCATTCGGGTGTAGGTGTCGTCGTTCTGCGTGGTAGATGACGCAGCATTGCGACCAGAACGCAGGCCGAAGTAATTCCCGCCGGGGCATGGGTTGGTGATGACATCCAGGCGAGCGGTGCTGAGCGCGCCAATTTCGCTGATGCTGTAAGGCTGATTTGCCAGTTGGCGCTGAGTGGCAACAACGTTGGTGATCGGCTTGTTTAGGGCACTGACGCTGGGTGACTGAGCAGCATATTTCGCCGCAACAAACGTTGCCGGGGCGCACATGCGGGCACTCAGGCCATTCAGTGTGTCATTCCAGTAAACCCAGTCTCCAACCAGAACTTTAACCTGCCAACTGTCGACGCCTGACGTGTTCAGCGTGGTAGCCAGTGTCGCGTAAGTTACCCCAGCGGCGGCCTGCACAACGCCAAAAGTGCCTTCTGAAAGGCAGAATGTGTTTATTGTCGGCCACTGAGTACTGTCGGTTAAATCAATCAGGTTCAGCATCTGGATACCAGCGCCGCGCAGTGCATACATGCCGGTGCGGGTAGTGCTGGTGCCGTCCGTTCCAACCAGAACAGAATCCGTAATAGTGGTTGCACCATCGGTACCGCCGGTCAGTTGCCACACGGTTGTGGTATCAGGAACCGCGGTTGAAGTGCCAACGGTCGCCACAACAAACTGACTCGCACCACGCACGGCAGTAATGCCGTTGTTGACCGCGCTGACCAGGCTTGCCCACAGCGCCGTGCCAGAACCGGTGATGTTGTCGAACACTTCCGGCGTCTGGCCGGGGAAGTAAACGGTCAGCTTGTAACTGTTTGCCGCCGTACCGGTCGAAATTTTTGCGGTGATGCCGTTACCTTTGGTGCCGGAATACTTCGCAGTCAGCGTCATACCGGTAGCGGCCGTTGGTGTTGCGGTGTCTTTCAGCGCAATTGCTGCTGCAAGGTCGGTTCCGTCAGTCACACGGACGCATTTCAGGTTGGTTGCGCCTATCTGCAGCGAGATGGCGATGGCAGTACACAGGTCATATTTACGGACCTGCTGAGAGCCGAAGTAAAGCGCCTGATCGGTATCGGAGCCAATCAGCACCGGGGAGTTAACCGGTCCCCATGACGCAATACCAACTAGGCCCAGGCCATCACTTGCCACGCCGTTGATGTAGCGTGTTTTTGGTGCCTGAATGCCTACATACAAATCGGCAGCAGACAGCGCGGTAGTGTTAAGGCTACCGGTTTGATAAACGGGCATATCGTTTCCCCAAATAAAAAACCCGCCTCAGTGAGCGGGTCATTTGTTGACAGAGAGTGTTATCAGTCTGCTTTTGCTGCCTTGAAGACATAGCAGGCCATTTCGCCAGCTAAAATCTCCTGGATTTTGGCTGAATCCTTAATCCGATCACCAATCTGGTAATCCATAAAAGCGTGACGCACGACGAGGTCGTAACCCAGTTCTGCGGGTTCGATTGATTTGGCATTGTCGGCCATGTTGTTACTCCGGGAAGGTTTGAGTGGTATGCGTGTCGCTCACGTTCATCGTAGGAGCAACAACCTGAGTTGCCTGCGCGGTCTGAAGCGAGCTGAAATCGACGCAGAAAATCATGTCGTGACGGTAAATAAGGTAAGACTGAGCGCTGTCACTGATGAGGGATCGCTTGTATCGCAGCACCGTAGGCGAGCCGTCAGGCATGTTAAGCGATGTCAGTGCGGAAAGTCCGTTATCGACAGCAAGAGAGGCTGCAGCGCGCACATCGGGCGAACCGGCCCACACTGTAATCTGGAAATCTTTTTCCTGGCGGCGAAGTATCCGCCCGACAGCGTCATTCGCACCAATCCTGACATCAAACGCAGCGGTAGACGGCATTGTGATAACCGGGCCCACATTCGACGCCCCCGAAATAAGTACCGTTAAAGCAGTGGCGATTGTCGTCAGCGTGTCAGCTGGCTGAACCGCATAGGTGTAATGCTGGTCATTGCTGTGAACATTGATGTTGGTCGGGATGGTGACCGTGCCGCCAAAGGTAATTTGCTGGCCCGATACAGTAGCGGTGATGCCAGAAGCGCCCTTCGAGATGGTGCGCCATGGCCTTCCCAGCGATTCGGTGAGCTTCTTCTCAGTAGACAGCGGGTAAACGCTGATGTGACAGCCGCCTGCGTTTAAATCATCTTCCAGGCGCTTTGGCTGAGGCCATCCGGCGTAAATGTACGTCGTCACACCAGATACCGAAGGCTGTGAGGTGCCGTTGGGGTAAATCACCCCCGCAATAAGCGATACCAGCGTGTTCTGAATGCCGTAAACGTCTGCCATATCACGGCCTCACCTGTTGTGCAGTTAATCGCCAGCCTAAATCCGTCAGTTCGGCAGATGTCAGCTTGTACCGGCCGCCGAGGTCATCGGTGATGATGTCTGCCGTGCGCAACGTCACGCCGTTCACGTAAGGCAGCAGCACGTTAAACCACGGGTTTTTAGCATCAGCAGGCAACCCGACTTCATTCTTCTCGCCTTTGCTGCCCTGGAGCATCGAACACGGCCAGTTGGTCATGATAGGGACCTCACTCGCGGCTGTGTCACCACCGTAGCCGATAGCACCCGGACCAGAGCCCATTGAGGGGCGCAGGATTGTCACCGTTCTATTGCAGCCAACCATAAGGATCGGCAGCAACTGCTGCATAGCCGCAACAAAAAGCGCACCTTCAATGCCGACGAAATAATCACCAACCTGCCCCTGGGTGCCGTCAAAGATGCCATACCACGTTGCCTTTCCGTAAACATTGGGCTTGCCGTACTTCATATCGCAGGCGTTCAGCGTCATTTTCAGCGATGGCAGCGCATTAGCAGCATCCAGTGGGTTGCTGGCTGAGGTCGGGCGGAAGTGCTGGTAATCCGTACCCACCACCCTTGCCGCCTTCGCATATCCCTTGTACATCTTTAGCTGGATTTTATTGCCATCCATGCATCACCCCCTGACGACGCGAGTGCCGCCATTACCCAGCCATGGGCCCGGCGGGATGCCGATGAATGAACACATCAACCGACGCCATTTGTTGAACAAATTCATGCGATCTGACACTTCGTTTTTGTTGTGAGTCCAGATTGCGGCCACATCGGTGTCGAGGTTGTCGCTGGCGTCAGTGATCGCCGTTTCCAGCAACGCAAGCTTGGTCAGGTAGGTGTTAATCAGCACAGTCTCTTCAGATGCGCTCATTGAATTCAGGCGACGAAAAAGGGTTTCCCATACGCCAGGCGAAACCCATCCATAAGCGAAGTCGCGGGTGTCATCTACAGGCGTGTCACCAACCATCGGATAACCGGCATAACGTCGCACGTCTGTTTTCTGCTGGTCAGTAAGCATCGTTCACCGCCTGTTAGCTCTTATCTTCTACCCAGCCGCCGGAATAATAATTCTGCACTTCGTCAGGATGAACCTGAGCGGTGTGCGGCGCGGGGTACTTTTCTTCATCACGAACCATCATGACGAACGCGATCTCTTCCTGCTGTTGTTCAGCAAGCTTTGCCGCTTCACGCTCGGCGCGTTGTTCTTTTGTCAGTCCAGCCATAATTTCCTCTCGAAAAAAGTCAGGGGCCGAAGCCCCCGAAATTTAGCCAAGCAGCAGCGCTGTATGGGCGGGTTTAATGTTTTGCACACCCCACGCGGCAGCAATTTCGTAACGCACACGACGGTACTGTTTGTACATGGAGACTTCGAACGCCATGCCGGTGCGTGGGTCCTGAATCATCATGCGGTCGTCGGCCATATCGCCTTCTTCCGGCAGCGCAGGCGCACGGGTAGCCAGCACGATTGCAGAGCGGCTGAATGCGAAGTTAGCGGTATAAGCAGACGCTAGCGTCACAGTCGAACCGGTTGCCACGTTCTCACGCAGTCCAGGGGCTCCGATGGTGAATGAACCGCCTGCCAGCGCAGAGGTAACCACGTACTTGAAGTTGCCGATAGTCACAACGTCACCGGCAATAATGGTGCCTGAACCGGTCTGCGCAGGGATGACGGTGGTGCCGACAGTCAGCGCGCCGTTGGTGACATAGCTTGCGCCAGTACCAGCGGTGTGGCGGGCAACGCCTGCAGATTCACGCAGAACGAAGCCATGCAGTTCCAGCAACGTGCCCTGAGCACGAAGAGCGGTGGTGCCTGCTTCGTTTGCTTTGGTCAGTTGCGCCAGTGTGCGGATGTTCGCACCGGCGGTGGTGTCGATGACGCACTGCAGATCGCTCAGTGGCGCACCGTTGTCAGACAGGATTTTACGAACCTGCGCGGTGTCGCTGAGGTTGGTAGCAAATGGCGTGGTGCCAGCGGTACCGGTAGCGCGAGATGAAAGATAAGCCAGGTTGCCAAGGTCAACTTCGATTTCGTTTACCAGGGTGCGCATTGCCTGAGTGATCTGATCACGACGCAGGTTGGCGTAGCCAGGCCCGGTGTTGATACCTTTCTGCTCTTCACCCGTCCAGCGGAACGGAACCATACGGGATTTGGTGATGGTGAAAGGAATGTTGCCGATAGTCTGGTCACCATCGTCCGGAGGCAACTGACCAGGAGTCACGTTCTCAGCAGGCGCGGCAGGGGTAATTGGAATGCGAATCGCCTGGTTCAGGGCTGCACGTTCAGCGGTCGCATCCATAGTTACAGACGGGATGAAGCCGGCCAGTTCGCGAGACACGATGTCCAGCGATTCGTACAGGTCAGGGACAAGGCTGGTCAGGGTGTTAGCCATTTATGAATTTCCTTCTTAATCGGTAATTGTGCCGCCCGATTTGATGTGCTCCATCTGTTTTGCAGGCGGAAGCTGATCAAACTGGGAACGGGCGAGAGAGGTTTTTGAACTGCCACTACCCTGACCACCCTGAGAGCCCGAGCCGGAAGCGGACGAGCCTTTCAGAATGTGGTCTTTGTGTGGGTAGTTATCGATGAGAATTTCCAGCGCTTCGTCGAACTTTGCGACTTCGCCGGGATTGCTGCGGCTGAAAAGTTTGTTGCCCTGTTTGTCATAGGCAACTACCTGATCGCCTTCCAGATTGAATGCATCACCAAACCGCGCCTGAACAAAATCAGCGGGGATTGCCATTTTCTCGGCAATGAACTGTGACCGCAGGAAGCTGCCGCCAACCTTTTCATTCACCAGAGCGGCCTGAAGGTCATCACGCTCTTTCAGGACAGGAGCGTACTTGTCTTCAATGGCTTTAATGGCTTCCGCCCGGACCTTATCCACTTCACCGGCATCCACCAGTTTTTTTGCGTCGAGGTTTTTGATGGTTTCAATCGCCTGCAAAGCAGCTTTTGGATCAGCAATGCCCTCAAATGCTTTCAGTGAGGACTCTGCCGCTTCAGCGCGTTCACGGTGCGATTTGGCCTCGCCATTCAGTCGGGAAATCGTGGCAACCGTTCCTACTGCGTCGAAAGCAACTTCTTTGCCATCGTCGTGTACGTAAACAGGCTTGCCGTCGCTGACTACTACGTGGCCGTTCTCATCGAGTTTAAGTTTCATTTATGGTCATCCAACCTTGCTGTGAGCCATCCGGCCCGGTTCGCTGCTCTGCATCCGCAGATTTCAGCCATAAAAAAGCCCGGCGGTGAGGCCAGGCGCGTAGGGGTATTTGTGTGTTAAGCGGTGAGATTGGTTTTGATATCCGTCGGCACTGGCGGCTGCGAAGCAATACGCTTCAGCTCATCAGGCCAGGTCAGGTTATCTTTAAGTAATCCGCGCCGCTGGAGTTCGGTGAACAGCGTTTCGCGTGAAATTACGTTGGCAATAGCAGCATCAAGCAGCAACTGAGAGGTTGCCTCTGCAAGCGAAGCTGCGCCGAAGTCGTTATATATCGTTAACGACCCGCCAGCCTTCTCTGAGAGCCATTCAGCGGTAATCTGAAGCATCTGGTCGGCTGCATCTTCAAAGTCCTGCACAATGCGCTGTAGCGCGCATGTTCCGGCCTCATCTTCAGCCATTGTCTGAGCAACGGTGATTTTTCCTGGCTTGATGACAAGTAACTCAGCACCAATCTGGCGCATCATGTCTTCCAGGCGCTCAAGGTCTTTGCTGCCAGACTCAATCGCCTTGCCGGTATGCTCGACATAACGCAGGTCTGCAGTGTCTTTCTCGGCAATAACAGCGCTGGCCGCACCAACTGTGATTTCTTCGTCCTGGTCGAAGCCTTTACCGAACAAAATCGGTACGCGGGCAACGTGGAGAATGGTCTGCTGATCGCTTTTGGACTGCCAGTGTTCAACATTAAGGTATGCAAGCTCAGAAAGCGGTGGCTTTGAGCACATGAAGCCGAGCTTCTTACCGTAAACCGGCACGGCGGGAACAAAATTCAGGCTTGTTTTTCCCTCATCGTGAAGCACCCATTTGATTTCGCCGGTTGTATCGTTGCGCTGCTCGCGATAAATACGCCATCGACCACTGTCGAGCACACGAACCTGCTCAACCTGAACCTCTGCAAATTCATCGGAGGGGTCTTGCTCAGTCACACACTCGACGAAGCGAAGGTGAGTAAGCAGCTCACGCCCGTTGATGCGCTCAGAACGCCAGTCAAGCAGGCTGTTGGCGCAGATTTTCACCCAGTACGGACGGACGCCACTGGCTTTTTGCTCAGCGCGCGTCATCTGCCCGGACGTTTGCGGATAATCAACGAGCCCGATACAGATACCAAACCCCATCGCTTCTTCAAGCACACTGGCGAGGAAAGAGTGAAGGTTTGTACCCTGCATGTCGATGTCGTCGAACAGCGCCACAATGCTATCTGGCACATCGTCATTCCACGTCACCGGACGCGAGAATGGCTTGCCGCTCAACACCTCAACGGTGCGGGCAAACGCCGGGAACAATGTGGCAACCTGCAGGCGACGTTTGTAGAAATCATTGTCTTCATTGGGCCACTGCGGGAGATAGGTCTTGCCTTCTTCCCGCATTTCTTCGGTGCCGCCCAGCAGCGCGGTAATCATAGGCCAGCATTCTGCAATAGCCTCGACTTTTGCTGATCGCACTCTTACAGAATCTGTCATAGTCAATTCCAGTTATGCAGAAAACTTCCTCACTTTCGCCCCGCTCCGTTTAATGAGCGGCGACAGTGCGTATCGTGTCCCGTCTATGAAGTGGTTATGCGCATCGACGATATCGGTAAGGACATCACCGGTCAGGCGGTCGACTTTGTAGCTGTAAAGTCGGGCCTCTTTCAGGAATTCTTTGCAGCGGGGATGGATGATGATTTCTTTGTAGCTGCGCAGGTGAGCGATACCGTCCTCTACGCTGCCTTTCCATTTTTCCACGCCGACAATGCGCGGCAGGCTCTTACGTTTGCCGTTACCGGTGGACTTAACATGACTGATCGTCTCAGGCCTTGCCGAGTCTGCACGGATGGTATGCAGCTCAATGCCAGGGATGCGCTGAATCATGAATTCTGCAATGTCGTCGTTTTCAAGCCCAACTTTTCCGGCTTCATACTCAATCCAGAGTCGGTCATCATGCACCCAGCACTTAATGCCTGCCGTTGGGTCCTGACTGAATCCCCAGTCCACGCCGAAGTAAGGGCCATTCCAGCCGGTTTCTGGTTCGAACTCTTCAACGCGATATTTTCCCGACAGGATTTGCGCTTCGCTGTTCTCGCGATAGGCACCATCCCATACCCAGGCATAGGCGTTGTCATCAAGCCGCTTCTGATCGTCTTTTCGCTCAAGCTCAAGCACATCAGGAAACCAGGGGTTGTCGGTGTAGTTCATTTCGACGGTGATGCAATGCTCTGATGCTTCTTTGCGAAAGCGTTTATCCGTCGGGCTGCCGTTTTTCTCAGGGTTCCACGTCACCCAGATTTCCGATCCGTCTTCACGCACCGTAGGGCTAAGTTTCTGCCAGGCGATTTCGCTTACCGATTCGGCTTCGTCTACCCAGCACAGCAGAATGCGTGCCTTGGACTTGATGCTGTCGAGGTTATGACGCAAGCCGCAGAATACGTAGCTCACTGACTTATCGATGGTCCGGATGTATTTCTCGCCGATATCGAAGTTAGCAGCCAGCCACGGAACACTACGAATCGCCTGCTTCACCTCCTCCATGCTCGACTCTTCAAGTGAGTTCATAAACTCACGGGCGCACAGTATTACCCCACTCTCACCGTTCATCATTGCCTGATACGCTTTGACAGCGGTCATCATGGCGAATGTGCGTGTCTTAGCGCTACCTCGGCCGCCGTGTGAGCAGCGATAGCGCATATTGGGGGTGGTGAATACAGGTGCAAGCTTTGCAGGGATCGGAAGCTGAACAGTGTCACTCATGTTTCGGCTCTACAGGCAGAAGCTGAATTGTTGTTGGCTTGGGCGACATGGAGCCATCTGATGATTTCAGATCGACGTCCTGCATAACCTTCTCGCCATACTTCTTCGGGTTCATGCGGGCTAATGCCCACTTACGAGTATCGATGCGTAAGCGAGCCTTCGCGACAGCCGCTGATTCCTCAGTTGCTTCATCAGCAATATCGAACATCTCCTCGAAAATTGCATCAGCGCGAGTCTCTGCGGCCTTTGCGTATTGGTCGCGAAACTCTTCATGTTGAGCTATCCAGCGAAAGACGGTTGCTTTGTTAGGCATTCCCGGACGTTCGCAGACCTTGCGCAGGCTTTCACCATCGGCAAGCCGTGCACAGATGTCAGCAGCCACCTCTGGTAGATAATCAGAAGGGCGGCCAGTTTTAGCTTTGGTCGCCATATTCAGCCTGTTTAAAATAGTGTCTGGCTATACGCTTCTTTGATGATTGCTCGCGTCCCGGATACACGCCGGACTGCAAAGTAATACCCAGAAGGTAATATGCCAAAAAGTTGATTGCGGTGTGTCGTGCTCATTCCTACGGATACCGATATACCGGTTAGTCCTGCTGAGAACGACGCGAGTTTCTTTGATGTTCCTGGAGACGCTGCTGTTGCAGTGGCAACGGTGTTGTCAGGGCCAATCCATAACTCAACAACATCTGACATGGCAGTCGCTACCGTCACCACATATACCGCCTCAATCATTACTGACAGGCTGGCGGGCTTCGATGCATTTAACTGGTATGCCGTATCCATGCTTACGCTTAATGCAGCAGGGGCAGAAGGTGTTAATGGGATCGGGCTTGATGCCGGCTGACCAGCAGGTATCCCTATATCCAGAGTAAACGCTGGCGCAGTGCCGGAGATGCTTGCTGTCGCCTGACTGCCTGCTGATAGCGTGGTTACCTTGCCTATCGTCAGTAAAGGTGATGAGCCGTTGTCACCGGGCTTGCCTGCCGGAATGCCAACATTCAGTAACTGATTAGGTGGCGTACCGGTGATTTCTACTGTGGGCTGGCTACCGTATTGCAGTGAGGTGATGTTTCCAACCTTTAGCCCAGCGCTCTGGATTTTCTGAAATCCGTTGATGGGCAGGATTGCCATGCTTACCTCACGATATGATGACCATTACAGGGGCGCTGTGAGCTGCCCTAATCCATGCAACGGTTGGCGCGGAAATAGTGGCCCATCCGTTTACTCGGTGGCTTGCCATTTTGCCATCTGGCTTAGTTGGTGAGTCGCACAGGCGGATCTCACCGCCAATCGACTGAATCACCTTATCCATGGTTCCGTCTGTAATCTGTTGCCAGTCTGCGGTAGCAGTAATGCTGGTTGTTGCCATAGCTACCTCTGAGGTTGATTAATCATTCTGAGGCGCACTGGATTGAATGCGCCTGGGGATGACTATTTGAAGCACTCTGCAATCATGATCAGGAAACCAAGCACTGACACAGCGACGATAGTCGCTATGACCATTTCTTTGAGGCGCTTCACTGTGATTTCTCTTTGGTGCGGTCGGAGTCAGTCCTAGCCGCTTTTGCATCGATGCTTAACCGGGCGGCAGCCTGACCAATCTCGAATGATGAAAGGTTGTGTTCCAGTTTAAGGCGCGCTGCTAAATGCAGGGCTTGCTCGCGGGTCATAGTCGCCTCATCGTTTTTTCTCAATAAAATCATGAAGATCAGTTTCGAGCCAACCGGGAGTCGGGCGCATTACTTTGCTGGAGAGCGCAGGCCTGCATCAGATGCTCTCTGACACTCTCAAAATGACGAATCATGCCATAGGCCTGATCGAAGCCAGACAGGGACGAACGGCAGCATTGCCACATCATCCTTCTATCCCACAGTAGCCAGGCTTCAGATTTAATTCGCTTCGGAAGGTGAATAGAGACCAAGTGGGCATAGGGCTTAAATTTCCGCATCAATCATCCTCTATCGCAGTGAAGGACTCTTTCTGGAATATTACCGCCAAAGGCTTGTCATCAGACCGACTGAAGTAAAGCTTGCACTTACATTTCGGGCAGGCTGGCTCCTTTACTGCGAGCCGCTTTGTCCTTCTGAGTTGGACTTTTTCAATGTCGTAACCGTTAAGGCAGCGGAAGCAAATAACTATCGACATGCGCCACCTCTCAACCCCAGAAACGACAAAGGCCGCATCCTTTACGGACACGACCTCTATTTTGTACACATTTTGACACTTTCTCGGCGCGTTTTCAATATTTATTCACTTTTAACAGCAAGATAGCCGATTTTAGCGGTTATTCGTTCGAAACCCGCCATGCTGCAAGGCAATCCAGATTAATTGCTTGCGGCATAAGTATCTTATCTTCACCCTCTGGAACGAGAAAGTGAATGAAGCCATCACGGATTTCTGGCTTGCCCCCCTGAACGACAAATCCGACGAACTTTTCATCACCAGCAATATTCTCCGGGGTTGCCTTTCCACCCATGCCGTAATTGACGACGAAAGCTCTCACATAAAGCTTGGCGTGAATTGGTAGTTTTGATAGCGCCATAATCACCTCTTTCAGCATTTAATTTTATACGCCCGTCGAGCGCACCCTGAATTCATTCTGCATTGTCGAGCACTTCATAGTGAAATGATCTGCAATACTGAATAAATGCGATGTCTTTCCATCAGTCCGCCATCACTGCAAACCGGATTTTGCGGGAAAAGATAAACCGCTGAGGTCGCCTGCATAATGACTGCCGCTGTTTGCCCACCTGCGGCTGGGGTAGAGCATGTCAATCGTTGAACGGGTCTACGTGATAGGCCTGTTCGAATTGCTGGCTCGTCAGCTTGGTGACTTTGCCGGTGGTGTTATCACCCAGGTACACCGCTTCGCCTGATTTGGCCTTAACCGCCTTCCAGATGAAGGATGGAACGTTGACGCCGTGACCGATGGTTTTGGTGCCGGGGATCATGCCGGTAATGATGTAAGCACTCCCCTCTGCCAGAACCTGTTTGCGCACCGATTCTTCAAGCAAGCGCCAGGATTTTCGGTTGAGGTCGGGTAGTTGCGGGGTCATATTTGACAAACTGAACGTTTCAAATTGCGCGTTTACGTCTGGAGCATCGCCATTGCATGCCATATGCCCCTGGTCATAGCCGCTGTTGTGGTAATCAGATGGCTTCGACTGGTATTGCACCGGCACCTTCGGCTCAGCGTGGAAGCTGTCTTTGCGCTTCATCTGGCCGGCTGCCTTCACTTCGTCGGCGGTCAGGTATTCTGCGGACAGTACCGGGTCTTTAAGTTGGTAGCTGTACAGAACGGCGTAATCAGTGAAGCAGATTTCCTGGTCGTATTTCACCGCCGGTGGGTTGTCGTTCAGGAACTTGCCCGGGCAGGTGGATTTTGCTGCGGCACAAAAAGAAAAGGCCACCATAAAGGCGGCCAGGATATATTTGATCATCATGGGTTCTCGGTCAGATTTTACAGCCTTCGCAGTCGGCTTCACCTTCATCGATATCAGGCTGGCGTTCTGCCGTTTCTTTTGCTCGTTTTTCGGCTGCGTCTAAATCGCCGATGAAATCCAGATCGAAGTCGTCCATATCAGGCTGATTCCTCGTTTTTAGGTAAGCCCGGTATCGTGACTTGACCGCTCCGCTCGATTCGTTCGATTTTCGCCAGTAGTAGCGGTTTCTTAACCCTTCCCCATCTATTGAGGAGTCGACCTGACATACTGGCTACGTCTTTCTCTTTCATGTATTCCAGCATCACCGCGTTCCTTTCGGCCTCATAGCTTTCTCCGTATTTTCGAAGCTCTGAAGTCATCCAGTTGAAAGCGTTGATATATGCTTCCTTTATCGCATCCGCTTTTTCACCATTGAAGCCCATTACCAGCATCATGAACCCGCTGAAATCCATGCGGTAATAAATCTGCTTCTTGTCGAAAACACCTAAGTTATTGATTTTCTCGACAGCGCAAAAATGCGCTTTCCTAAACTTCTCGGAGAACCTACCGTTCTTATAAGCCCTCACCACATCGGCATGTCGCTTGCCAAATGCTTTGGCTATTTGAAGGGTATCTGTGACAGGCTCACCCTCCGCTGCTGACACCAACTGGCGGAAGTCGAATTCTGTAAATACTGATATATCGTTCATTGCGTTTACCTTTTAGAAAGTGAGCCTGTTCGCACAGAAAAGCCGCCCGAGAGAGGTCGCCACCTATAACGGCAGTTCTCAGGCTCGCTTACTGAAAAGCTCTCGTTGGATTGCGCATGCGACTGCGCTTTGGAAAGGATGGTGAGATTCAGGGTCTTTATTTGGTTCGCATGGCTCTCACCGGCACTCGAAACCTGCTGGCTGCAACAGCATTATCAAGCCCACTGGAGGGTGAGCTTTGGAATGGCGTTACAGAATCTTTTTTGCCAGGGCGATCACTTCAGGGATGGCATGTTTCAGCACGGCAGGTGACACACCGAAATCAGCGCTCAGCGTCGCGCCTAATGTCAGCACTGTTGCCGCGAATGCTTCGACATCCTGAATCTGCTTCGTAATATCGGCAGGAAGTTGGCCCGCTTTGATATCTGCAATGTCTTCTTTGACGTCACTGGCGACCGCTGCACCTTCCTGTAATCCATTGGCGATAGTCTGTAATGCTGATGGTGCTGTCTGTGGCTCTGACATTTTGGTTTTCCTGAATAACGGGAGTAAGGCGAGGACAAAACTAAGCCAGTTCATTTTGCGATGACGCCGGCAGCCTGACCGGACCGGATATAGTCCTGAAGTACATCGAGCTTTTCCTGATCGGTTATTGCCCCAGCTCGGATGTCGTAAATGTTTCGTCCAAAAGTTTTACTGAATTGGACTTCGGCTCCATCGCCCATGCTGGAGGCGCGGCCAGTTGCATCTGCGGTGACGCGACAGGTTGCAAGGTCGGCTTTGGCGAGGCGCAGCCGTTTAGCACCAGAAGCGATGTCATCACGCAAAGCAGCATTTTCAGAGAGCGCATTGTTTAACTCCTGTGTGTGTTTCTGGTCGGCCTTAGCGATCTCACTGGCGAACTGATGCTCTTTCTGAGCGTTGAGCGTGGCTATCTGAATGGCCTGATCGCTTATTGCCTTGAGGTCAGCGGTGTGCTGCTTTTCAAGCGTTGCGATGTCTTTATTCAGATTAGCGATGTCGACGTTTTTGGCGTTACTGGTAAGCCACCAACCGGCCAGCGCGCCAAGCAATGCGCCAACAACCAGTGATATGCCGACACCTTTCCAGCCGGGCGAGACTGAAGACAGGATGCTCATTTTTGCCCACCTTCATCCGGAGCTTGCTTAACAAGCCGACCAATCACGCCACAGACGGCGACGAAGCCCGTCACCACACACATCACACTTGCCGGGACATAGGATTTCATTTCAGGAGAAAGCGAATCCCACACCGCCGGAATGACACCGGCTATGACCAGCGCGTGAACGGAGAACCAGCGCCAGGCCTTTTTCCAGTCCGGAACGAATTGCATAACCTGACCTCACGATAGCGCCTTAATGGCTCTGTTGTAGCGAACCTGACGATCGTCAAGGCCATTGGTGCCACCATTGATGATTCTAGTAACGCGGTTAATGTCGCCGGAGTATTTCAGGCAGCCGTTGGAAGCGAAGAACCATGCTGCAGACAGCGCAGCGAAATTCTCCTGCTGAAGCAAATCAGGATTGCCAACCAGGTCAATGCCGAGCGCTTTACCGCAACTGGCATAGTTGGCGCGGCCTGTAATCTGAATCAGACCACGCCCACGGTAATTCCACCCGTCACCCGGATTGACGTTACCATTACGATTGCCATAAACCAGGTTAGCGATTTGCTGCTGGCGCGACGGTGGTACCGACTTTTCTCCAGGCTGACGGCCTAATGTGGCAATCTGCTGAGGAGTCAGTCGGCTCCCAAAAGTGCTTTGCAGTGCGCCCTGGCTGTAATTGAAGCCTTCAACCAGGAATGCGAACGAAGCGCTTTCATGACCTGTCTGAGCAATGAACATCGCCACATCCTGCAATTGGCTGATGCCGTATTTTTGCATAGCGGATGTGATCGGACCCAACCAGCGATTGCCGGCCTGAGCATTCACCCCGGCAGCAGTGATAAATGTGTCGAGGGTGAGAGCTTTCATATTAAGCCTATAGCGGGTAGTTCAGGTCAGCGTAAGATTTTGAAGGGAGTGAAGTGGACGACTTTGCCCCGGGGTTAATGATAATCACATTCACCCCCTTATCAGGCGTAGTATCGGTCAGCGCCCTTTTCTCTGCATCACGCGCGCGCAGCTCAGTGGCCGCAATACGCCGTGACAGGTCAGAGTTTTCTTTCTGTACCTTCATTGCCAGTTCAACCGCCGAATCATTGCTGTCGGTGGTCTTCTGGAACTGGGTGCACATTACAGCGGTAAGTATCATGAAAAAGACGGGCATCACGTTAATTACCAGACGCCCTAATCTGATGTCAGTTTGTGCCATCGTTGTCACCATTATCTTCCTGGCTGAAACCGGGAGGATGTATGCGCTTTATGATCGCCGCCCCCTGCCATCCAGCCAAACCGCATCCGATGCCGAGTAAATACATCGACCATTCTTCATGCAGTCCATATAAAAACATCATCATTCCAGCGAAGAGCGAAATCACAACATGACTGCCTAACCGGATCTTGTCCGTCTCAGCCCTGTTAGCATACTTCGCCACCGAACCTACGAGAGTCATGATTATCGCCAGTAGCAACGCCGGTACGAAATCAATCCCGTTTGCCATTGCTTAGTCTCCACCACATAGGTGGCTGCGTGTGTACAAGCACCTGACCAACAAGGTCAAACAGACCAAGCCAGGCCGCGATAAAGCGACCCTCACTTTTGAGGGACTTGTTCAAAAATTAAGAATATTGCCGTTGCTTATTGAACAAATCCGACTTACTTTAAACCCGTCTGATCAGACTGGATGGGCCTCGGTTTTGTTCGTGATTGAATCCATGAGCAAAATGTTGGCTGAATGTTCCACCATTCAACCATCGCCCATTTTCACGACATATTTTTACGACACGATAGGTTTGACTCAAAGACCGTTGACGCTTCGGTAAGCTATGCAGGCAAGGTGATCGTCATTCTTTAGTCTGAGAGTCAAATACGATAAAGGGCCGCGAAAGCGACCCTTTTTTATTGGTGCTCTGACGCAATTGCGATTGAAAGCATGGCGGGTCCGCCCAGAGCAAATTCTTTGTGGTGGCCGGTGCTGATCTCCGGCGTTACGGTTATCGATGAGCGTGTTTTTTCCTACCGTCAAAGGATGGGACTTCCACCCACCGAATCCCTCAACCAACTTGCGGATCAGCCTCCGCATTCACCACAACGATAGGCCGCCTGTTTCACAATACGAGTTCATCGCCAAGCGATCCCACGTCAGGCAACCTATCTGTTATGGGCTCCGTTTCGTGGAGCTAACGGCGGATTATAAGCCCGCGCCTGCAGGATACTTATTTTAAGCTTTGATGCTCATGCCCTCTCGCCATGGTCTACCATCGCGAAAAGACACATAAATAAAAACGCCCTGCCAGGCGGTTAACTCTGGAGGGCGTTTACGTTGCAGCCTTTCTAAGCAGGAAAAGGTACTGTGTTAATTGTGTTGCTCAACTACTTCTGTCCCGAGCATAACAGATTTATACCAGGTACTCGGCGTGTTTTGCAAATTTATTTGCACGATAGAAACAACTAAGCAGCAATATCGTGACTTTTCGCACCTATTTCGCCTCTCACTGCGTGATAAACCGCAGCCTCAAGCAATTCCCTGCACCATCTGATACGCCACCGGCAGTATTCAAACTCCACACCGGTAAGTTTAGACAACTCTCTGGCAATATCTTGCGAGCTCTTGCGATCACAGTAGTATTTAATAGCTACAGCGCGGATGGGATTATTTGGCGCAAACAGCTTACACATGACGGATTCAACCAAATCAGCATCTTCTTTGTCGTTGGCGCGGTCGAGAAGATTGCTGACTGAATTACCCGGACTGAGTATCTGCTTTGCTTTGAGGAACAACTCGTTCCCGCTGTAGCCTTGCTTGTAAAGATTTTCGACTGTCTGAATTATCCGCTCTGATTCGCGGTCATTCCACTCTTTGCGAACCATAAGGCGACCTATGACGCTGCATTTCTGCGTGTCTGGCCCTTCTGAACCACCGTACTTCTCGCCCCACACATCAAGCAGGCACCGAACCCAGGCGCGTTGCAATGGGGTTATGATCTGCACTTTTCCGAGGTAATGTTTCTTCACTTCCGATTTGCGCGCACAGGTTGTCAGCTGCGTGAACTGTTCGTTCTTCATGGTTGCCTCTGGTTAATCTGGATTTGTTTTTCAGAAGGGTGTAATCGGTGCTGAATGGGATGTTTAATGCTTTGCTGCTGAGTCTGAGTAATTGCCAGTATTGCCTGAGGTCATTCATGCTGAGCCTCATTTAAATTTTTCACGCTCATTCCCTCTCAAATATCAATGCGGTTGTTTATTCATCGTGCCTGAACACTCTTCAGAGGGTGTCAGCGCTATTACCAGGTCTTGCCCATCTTCAAATGACCAGATGACGGCATTGTTTTTGTCGTTCGACTCTTCCGCGCAGTCTTCCACGTAACAGCGGCACATGTTCATGACCACATTGACCGGGTCCACGCCATCCATCTCCATTTCTTCCATAAGGCCTTCAAAACGCTCTACCCATCGCTGAATGTTCATAGACACCTCTTGGTCAGTAAAACTTACCGGTGGCGCGCAGAAGGTCATCCATGCGCTGTATGGGGCTGTTTGTTTTACACTCTTGGAAGATGCGATTGCCTTCTGTGGTTTTTCCCTTGCACAGGAAAACCATGGTTCTGGCATTGCGTCGGGCCTCTCGCCGAGCCAGGTCACGCTCGCGGATTCGCTCCATCTCCAGCAATTGCCGCTCACTGGGTGATCCCTTCACATAGCGCTTCCCCTGATAGCCGTTGATTTCGTAAATGACTCCAAGGTCAATCATGGCCTTGATGTATTTGCGGGTTGACGGAAGAGAGCAGACAAATATGCTCTGAATTTCTTTGATCGAAAGCGTTGGCTTGGTCAGTAAAGACGCCTTCACTTCTTCACAGCCTTTTTCAAAATTGATGATTTTCATGCCGCAGTCTCCATTTGACGCTTACGTAGTTTTTCGTAATGACGGGCCCGTCGCGTGAATATGTGCTTCACTCGCTTCAGATACTCGATATTGAATTTGCGTGGTGTATTGTCTGCTTCCAGCCTCTCGACCCGCTCAAGGCCTATTCGCTTAATCAGGCGAATTCTGAACTCAACTGCGTTGCCGCTTAATTGCCTGTTGCACCTGGTGCAGGCTGCATGGACGTTGAAAACATTAAACCTGAGGTGGGACGCCGCGCCGCGGGATCGGTAGTGACTGGCATCAACTGCGCTTCCGGTGAGGTAGTTGCTGTTGCTGATGAGTGGGCCATCATGGCTTGCGCAGTCTTTACCAAAGTCTCGCCACCTGATGTACCGGTTAAACGCTGCCTGAGCCTCTTTCTCCCATTCTGCATGTCCCTTGAGCTTATCTCTTCGTTGCCGCAAATCATCTCGCTGTAGCCGTTCCAGCTTGCGTTGTTCACGCGCAGCAAGTTCTTCATCGCGCTTCTTGTTGAAGGCAATGGCGCATCGGTAGTTGTGGCAGACTTTCTGAAGAGAACTTCGAGGGGTATATTCGGTGGAGCAGATGGGACATTTTCTCGGCTTCGGCTGTTTTAAGCCTTTAGCCATGACGCCTCCTTTTTTTCTTTGCAGCCCTTCTTGCGGCAGCGAACCCACCATTTCTTTTTGGCTTTTCTTGCCAGCTTTCGACGGATTTACAATTTATGGATGAAGCTGGTGCATCTTCAATCAGACTATTTTTCGCCATCTCCCTTGATAAGAAAACCAACTCTGCGACATGAGAAAGAGAGCGCTCCATTAGTACTGGAAGCATTCCCAAAACAAGAATCCTAGGTGATTTCATCATCTTCTCCCATTAGACCGTTTGGATCTGACATCAGCCAGAAGTTGAGGCAATCGGTGCAGGCGTAAACCTCGAATGGTTTGAGGCTTATTCCACAGCCAACGCAGGCAGTAGCAGATAGCGCGCCATCGCCAGTAGGCTGACTTGACCGGCTGTTCCCACTCTTCATATCTGAGGTCGTTTTCGCATTCATGGCATGAGTACCCGTAATATTGCTTATCCTCTGAGGTGAGGATGGTGTGACATCGGCAGCAGCGGTCATGCATTGCCTGCATCTCTCATTATCAGAAATACAATCATTGCGGCACGAAGTGGGTTATTTTTATCAATCCAAAAAGCTGAGCGGTAAGATGTTTCTTGAGATGGGTTAACTGAACACATCCAGTTTCCTTGGTAAAAATTTATTGAGATGCAATCACTTTGAATTATTGGGCCGCCATCAGACCATGAGTTGCAGTAGTCTAAACCTGCTCCATTGGTAAACTTTAAAGCACTTCCGCAACCAACATTTCCGCATTCAAAACCGCGAACACCCAAGCTAGTCGCAACGCACTTGTTTATTTCAAAATCACTCATTTCGCTGTAATTCATAACCTGCTCCACATTGGGTTTTTATACTGCCTGGTTGGTATTGGCCTTTCCCGATAGGTTGGCAACAACGCAGTGACAATCCATAGCCGCGGATCGAACGCGAGCGTCTTGGTTGCCTGGATGTTTCGGAGTTTGTATCGGGAAAGGAGTTCGTCAGCGGTGGCGGTGTCTACTGGTTCGTGACTAAAGGGCGTGAGACGCATTGCTTTCTCCCCTTCCTATTGGATACTGCCTTTGACCTAACCTTGCTCAGGTGCTCTGGTGATTTACGCAAGCCAAGCTGAATAGCCTTTGCCGCCAGCGTCACCGGATTTACCTTTAGCCTTGCACCTATCCACTTGTTCGAGTGGTGAGGGTAAAACTTAATGAGCCGGTCTATTTTGCTTTCATCCCAATGGGGCTTCATGCTGCACTCCCGAAATTTGCGAAATCCCCATGAAAAATAGATGCCGCTTTACAGTAAGTTTCATGTGCCTCTTTTGCGCTATCGAAATCACCCAAGTGATGCTCTTGTCCGTTAACCATTATCCTGGCCCGGTATTTACCCGTAGCCTTGTGGAAATGAGCTCCCTTTAACCCGCACAGGTTGTTTTTATTACTCTTTCTGTTCCAACCATTTTGTGGATAGGTTGCGAGTCTTAGATTGGAAATCCTATTATCAGATGGGTTATTATTAATATGATCAATCATCATTCTAGGCATTTCTCCGTAGTGCATTAACCATGCAACTCTATGAGCGGCACACCTTTTACCTTTAACCTTTAACATTACATAGCCGTATGGTGATGTGGTTCCAACTTGGTCACCTGCCTGTGCCTTTGATTTTGGTTTCTTCTTCCAAGTAAAAATCCCGGTTAATTGATCATAATTAAGCCATTCATCTGCTAACTGTTTCGTTATCATGATTTTTCCCATCTTTTGGCCCACTCTGCCGCCTGCGCTGATTCATCGCTGAACCTGACGCTATGCTCTGCTCCGAAGGCATGAATTAACGTGATTAAATCTCGCATTTCGCTTACGCGCATCTTGCTGGTTGACTGGCCCAGAACGACGAATCCGCCGTTAATACCAGGCACTGTCTCTTGCCCTTTCAGGCTGGCACTGAAGATATGCTTCCACGATTCGCTGTCCAGCTTCTTCCCGTACCAGACAACCTGACTTGAAACGTCATGCAGGCAGGCCCAAAGCATGCGGTTTTGCGCAAGGCTGCGGGTATCTTCCTGGATGGTTACTTGCAGAGGTTTGTCGGTATCGGTGGGGAGTTGCTGAATGGCGCTGATGCAGTTCTGTCGGATGCTGCTGTTACGCAACAGGTAGCGTTGTGTCTCCATTTCGGTATCTCTCTTCGATAGCTTTTTGAAGCCACGACAAAGCCTCATCAGCGATGCGCTCTTGGCCCGGTGAAAGTTTGGTGTCTTTGAGTGTGTCTATTACTTCGAAGGCCTTGCGGAGTGGGTCAGGTCGGATTGGGATGACGTTGTTCATGTTCTACCCCTGTTCTCTTTGTAAAGCGCGTCACAAATGCGCTCATATTCCTTTTTGAAAAAGTCATACTCAGAGTTATGACCATTTTTGAGTGAAAGTGCAGCCACCTTTGCTGAAGCAAGGCTCGAAGCTGCGTTAATTAAGGCAACCTGAACCTCGATGGGCAATTCAGGAAACTTAGGCCCGCTATCGTTCATACTTCCCCCTGCTTGCTTTTCAATGCTGCCTGCCAGGTCAGCCAGTGCCCCTGTACGATGTCACAAATGTAGCTGCCGCCTACATTTCCTGACCCTGCCTCAATGTGTCCATGCGGGAATCGGTCTAAATCTGTTTTATCGCCTCCGCGCTTTAACCAACTTGACTCAAACCTCTGGCGCTCCATCTCATCGTTGCTTGCTTCACTGGCGGTTAGTTGGCGCATGAGTCCTCCGGTGGTGGTGGTAGTGGTTGCCAGTGGGTTACGTCGCTGACAATTCCACGAAAGTCTTCAAATCTAGGCTTCCTACCTTTCTCGGTCTTGGCGCCTTCCCATTGGTATAAGGTCGCACTAGAAACATACTTTCCATGCTGCACAATTAAGACTCTTCTACCAATCTCAGGCATGCGCTCACTGCATTTAATCCATTCACTCATCCTAAACCCCTCCCCCTCTCTTTGGTTTAACCGGCTGCTGGCGTGAGTCCATCATGGCTTAATCAGTCGATTAAATTCAGTCATCAGCACCATCCTTCCAGTAATAACTAAGGCGACGATATCCGTAGTAATCGCCCTCTATAGTCATGGTGAGAGTTCCGCCCTTATGCTTGATTGCGTGATGTTTGAAAAAAGATGTGGAGCGGTGCGTGTGTTTTGCTCTGACTCGCCGCGTGCTTCTGTTCATGCATTACCCTCAATTACCCGATAGGCGATGATGTCTGAAGCGTTTCCATAATGATGCCAATCGAAGTCGAATGCTTCTTCCGCCAACTGGCATTCAACATATCTAAATTTAACTTCGACGATGCAATCAGATGAAATCGGACACTCACCACCACCCCACTCAATCCACTCTCCCTCACCTCGCTCCTGCTGCTCCAGTATGGGGAGTGCAATCTCAAGGGCCTGCAACTTGTAATCCCCATTGATTGAAAGATACCCACGCTCTTTTAGGGTCCTGCATTCCTCGATTATTTCTCTGCACTTCTCAGCGGTTAGCTTGCTCATCCGATAAATCTCCAGGCAAATTTAGCGACAGCGACTGGCGCAAGGCCTATTAGCAGCCAGAATGTGAAAAGTGACAGAATCCCAGTGAAGAAGTCGAACTTTTCCGCATTTACCCCACGAATCAGCAGAATTACGCAAAACCAGAAGGCTATGACCATCCATGCCGTGCCAATTAACTTAGCTACAATCATCAAAATCCCCCTCATTTTTTGCCGCTGGCTGGCTGCTGGCGTGATTCCATCATGGCCGCATCACTCATCTGAGTTGCCTCCATAGCGCCAGTCATTGGATTTTGCTGATTTGTTGGCTTTGTTTTTGTTTTCCGTGTATTTCTGAGCGGCTTCCTGCTGATCGATGTTGATGAAGTGGCCATTGCGCCATCCCATATAAAACGTCTGCGGTTGGCCAGAGCGATATTTACCGACGATAAGCTCAGCAATGCCTTTCATGTCGCTGTTATCGTTATAAACCTCGTCTCGGTACGGAAAGAAAATCACATCGGCATCCTTCTCGATTGAACTCGACCCAGCCAAATCTCCCATGTTTGGGCGTTTATCGGCGCGGTCATCCACTTTGCGGTTAAGCTGTGCAAGCAGAATTACCGGCACCTTATTGCGCAGGCAGAACTGCTTCAGCTTTCGCGTTACTTCTGCGATGGCCAGGTCCATACGCTCAGCCTTGGGCATGTCGATTAGAGTCAGATAGTCGATGGCCAGAAAACTCAAGCTGCCGTCCATATTCAAACGCTCAGCCTGGGCGATAATTTCATCAACAGTGAATGAACCGGCCAGCACAAAGTTATCCTCGCCAATCAGCGTTCCTGTTGCTGTTGTGAGCCTTGTGTAGTCCTCCTGGTCCATGCCAAGCGGGTTGCGCAATGTGGTGATTGACAATCCGCCACGGTCAGCGATGTGGCGCTCAACGACCTGCGTCTCTGACATTTCCATGGACATCAGCAGGCCTTTACCCTTCTGTCGACCGATAGAGTTAGCGATATTGATGGCCAGCTCTGTTTTACCCATTCCGGGACGACCGGCAATGATAATCAGGTCTGTACGGTCAAAGCCGCCATAAGCGTTATCAACCGCTTCGATGCCCGTCTGGAGATATAATCCTGATTCCGCACCCTTCATGCGCTCCTCAAGGACATTCAGGTAATCCGGGATAAGGTCTCCAATGCGGCGAGGAAGCTTGTCGTTGGTTTCGAACTGAAGCTTTGACAGGATGCCTGACACGATGGCGGTCTGCTGATTGATGTTATGTGTGTTGACATCTCTCAGCATGGCCAGAGCAGATTCAATTTCTGAGATGCTGGTGCGCACCATCCAGCACTGACGAACACGTTTTGCCCATGCTTTGATATTGGCTGCTGAGCTGCAGTTCTTGGCCAGCGTAAGCACATAGTCACGGCTTTCCTCCGGGATGCCATCACGAACCGTAAAAGGGTCAATTGGCTCCGACTTATCCAGCAACCGGCAAATGGCCGAGTACATATTTCGAAGGTGATGATTGGCAAAGGCGTCAGCAGGTAGCTTGCTGGCTATTTCTCGGGAGTCGATGTGATCACCCTTGATGAGCATCGAACCGATAAGTTGTTGTTCAAAGTCTAAGCTGTCCATCTCACCCCTCCTGGCTGATGATTTCGTCGATTTTCTTTTGGGTCAGCGCCGTGTCGATGCCGTAACGCTTACCGGCAGGATTGGCACCGCAGGCCCAATCAGAAGGCTGGTAGCCAAACTCGATGTAGCCATTCACGAAGGTGTCAATCTGCTGGCTTGGGCGACCTGTCTCTTTGCAGTGCTTCAGGTGGGAGTCGTACAGGCGCTTGATGCCCTTCTCGGTTGTAGAGCTGATGCTGAGGATTTTCGGCAGGCCGAATGTTTCTGCTTTGCGGTTCCATGTGTCTTTCAGGCGGTCACGGTCAAAGTGGTATTTGCTGACTGCCTGGCGCTTTGGTTTTTCTTCAGAAACCGAAGAATTCCCTTCTGGGGATATAGGGGTTTCTTTTTTATTTTGAATAATATCTTTTGTGTGTTCCCTTTTGGTAACACCTGAAGTTACCGATTTGGGAACATTTAATGTTACCGATTTGGTAACAATGTTATCTATCTGGGAACAGGTAGGTATTTCCCATTCAGATATGTTTTTATTCGGTCCGATTTTGCTTCCATCTTTCAGCAAAACCTTCATTGCAATAAGTTCATTTTTAGCAATGTTTGCCTTGGGCCTGCTGATGCGGCAAAGCTCAGCTAACTGACCGTCTGCAATGCGATCCATTTTCTTTTTGAAGCCATAAGTCTTGCGACAAACAGCATGAGCCACCTTGGCCTGATTGCGTGTCAGATTAGCCCCGATCAGCTCCTCATAAAGCTCCATTGCCAACATGATGAAACCATCATCAGTATCGGCCACGCGACGCTCCACAACCTTGAGGTTAGGTTTAAAAGGTGAGACGTTATCTAACGCTAAATTACTCATCGCCCTTCTCCCTGGCTCGCTGTTTAGCCTCCTCAAGACAACGCCGCAGACCGCAGGCTGAAAGCCTTTGAAAGCTGCTGCAGAAATTGTCTCTTGCCTGCTCTTTAATGCGCTTAAAACTTTGTTGCTTATCTGGTTTCATGTATAATTACTCCGTTGAAATCTCAGAATTCAATGGTCATTTGAGAGTCCGTACCTGTTCGAGCAGGTGCGGACTTTTTCTTTGGCATAACAGCTTCAACAGCCTGTCTAGCCACTTCCCTGATTAAGCTTGTCTCCCAGACCTTCTCCAGAAGAACGAAGGTCACAGCCATGTCGTGAATGTTTAAACGACTGACCTTTGAATCAGCCCAACCAGCCATCTTTGCAAAGTTCGTCTGGCCCATTGTGACGAGCCGTGATCGGAGCTCGCTTTCTACCTCGCGAATCCTTTTGCTGTTATTTGCATGTTCCATATCTGATAATTTCCATGGTGTTAAGTAGTTACGTGACATTGCGGTGAGCAAGTCACGGGTTAATGTGATTTGTTTTTTGTGCACCATTGACAGTCATCCATTGACCACGCCAGGCACCCGACCATATACCAGGCCGTTTGGTACTGAAAGTACAAATTATTTACGCAGCAATTTGCTGTTTACTGATACGTCGAATCTCTGCTGCTGAATACTTGCCGCCAGATGCTTTTGCAATCTTGCCTGCATAGTCCGTTTCGCCGGTGAATTCCGTACGAGGCAAGGCACCACGTTCGATCCACTTGTAAACGGCCTTTGGAGTGAGGCCGCAAATATCAGCCACTACAGAGACACGAACACTTTTAATGACGTCGGCTAACGTGATTAAGGTCATGTAATTCCCCAGCGGTTGAACTTGGAGTTCATATTATGTCGGAACTGAAAGTACAGTCAACTAAATATATGCTTGAACCTATGGTTCTTAAAAAAGAGCGTGAAAAGTTCTCGCATAGGCTAGCGCTGGCCTGTGATAAGGCGGGAATACCTGATAGGGGTCGGCAGACCGAACTGGCCTTAAGGTTGAAGTTGACTCCAAAGGCCGTAAGCAAGTGGTTTAACGATGAGGCGATACCCAGAAAATCTGTCATGGATCAATTAGCAGCGCTTCTTGGAACTAGCTCACAACACCTGTATGGATATACAGATGATGATGGTATAGACTCAGGTCATTACCAAAAAAAACTGGACGTTTATAGGGTCGATGTTTTAGACGTTCAGGCTAGTGCGGGGCCGGGAACGATGCTGAGTACTGAGTTTGTTGAGAAGATAAGAGCCATTGAGTACACCAATGAGCAAGCCAGATCCATGTTCAATGGTAGGCCTCAAGAAACGGTGAAAGTTATAACTGTCAATGGCGATAGCATGGAAGGAACCATTAATCCCGGCGATGAGATATTCGTTGATATCTCGGTTAACCAATTCGACGGAGATGGCATTTATGTATTCGTATTCGGTAGATCACTCCATGTAAAACGGCTCCAAATGGTCAAGGACAAGATTTCAGTTATTTCAGACAATGCCGCTTATGACCGTTGGCACATTGAAAAAGACGAAGAAGACCAGCTTTTCATCATGGCAAAAGTACTAATCAGACAATCAATAGACCTTAGACGCTTCGGATAGAAAATATTTTACCTTTAAGTTCATAAGCATAACTACTTATGAACTTTTTTTATCTTAATTTTGTACTTTAGGTACTTTACATAAATGAACTTTCAGTACATTATGAACCCATGTCGAACGGCGCGACATTAAACCATGCGTCGGGAGCGCGGCGGGTTCAGGAAGAACGGCAATGCTGCTCACAAGCGAATTACAGATCACTTTTACGAGAGTGATGCGTAATTCAAATTTTAGGCTAGGCGGTCGATATATATACCGTTAGCTAGAATGGAGTCTCAAATGAAAAGCAACATGACATACACAGCAATGCGGGTTAAACAATTCGGTTTTACGACAGCAGTAGAAGTGCAGTGCACCGACAGCCGCACCAGTGAAAAGACAGATTGTCTTTTACTTTTCAAAAACACTGATGACGTAACTTTTCTTGGTGCTGACAACTTTCATCCATTGATACGGGCCGAGATGAAACAGGCTGCGACAGAAGCGCTGCAAGCAGGCAAAGGCAAGCTTCAGATTGAAGCAAAACAGCGCGTATCTGAGCTTGAATCAAGTCGCATCAGACAGGCCAGTATAGCGAGGCAATTCAGGGAGGCGGTGGCAGCTTGGTCGCAAGATATTTCAGGGCTTAGTCGGGATGTTCAAAACGGCCTTGATGTTCCTACCATAAAATCCCGGCTGATGGCACTAGTCAGCAGCATGGAAAGGCTAAAGCCTAAGAAATAACACCAAACCCGCTACGGCGGGTTTTTTATTGCCTGCAGCCTGACAGTATCCCGCGCAATCAACTCCCCTTCTCTGCGTGAAAAGGCAACAGCAGGTTCGGCCTGCCTCCCAGAAGTAGCTATCTACTCTGCAGGATTTCGTAACGGTCGCAAAGATGCGACTCATATCATCAAAGGATAAATCATGAACGCGACCGAATTACAGAAAGCGCTTGAAGAGCATAAATTGTGGATTACTTCGATGCGTGAAAACGGATCGAGGGCCGACCTGCGCGATGCCGACCTGTGCGGTGCCAACCTGCGCGATGCCAACCTGCCAGATCACACATTCGTGATTATGGGTGAGACCTATTACCTGCAAATCACTAACGGCGAATATGTCAAAGCTGGATGTCAGAACCATACAGCAGAGCAATGGCGCAAATTTACCAAGCGTGAGATTGCAGAAATGGATGGGCGAAAGGCGCTGAAATTCTACCCTCGACTTCTTGATGTCATTGATTTCTATCTTGGCAAAGGCGAGCGCCCGGATTGGCTCAATGAGCCTGGTAGCAATGAAGAATAACCCCTTCTCTGCGTAGTAAGCATGAGAGTGGGTCAGCTTGTTTGCCAGAGGTTGCGAAATACGCCGCTGGATATCGTAAATCTAAAGACATCGTAACAGCGAGGTGAGAGATGTCACGCATCAGCTTTGAAGATAATCATCTGCTAAGCGTCAGAGTTGATGAGATATCGCTATCTGTTGGAACATTTAGGACCAAAAAAGCTGCAATCAGCGCCGGTAAAGAATACGGATGGCCGTGCGCAATAAAACTAAACAGAAGGTTTGAAGATGTGTGGGTGGTGGGAAAAAAAGACTTCCAGAATGATGACCAGACGGGGTTAGAGTTTGAGGTTTTTAGATTCCCATTACTGAAGTGGGAAGATGTCGGCGGAGTGCAAACCTGCCGTGTTCTCAAGGTTCGTAAATACAAGGCTGCCTAACCCGCAGCCTTTTTAATGGAGCACTCCCATGATATCCACTGAGAATTATTTCATCGGCTGGGCAGTCTTTGCGGTTATGGGAGTATGTGTTTATGCGTTTGTTTAGGGGGTTGTATGCGCATTGAAGATTACATGAAACTGCCCCGCCATCGCCTACCTAAGCTGGGGCGCGTTGTTGAGGTGGATTTGGATGTTTTGCGCTGCGGTGTCGGTGAAGGGCTGGGAGTAATCTACGACATCGATGTTGTAGTTAAGCGTATAGTCCGACGCGTCATGGATAGCAACGGATGGCGGTGGCAGTTGGCGCGGCAGTGGAAAGACCAGGAAGTTTGGGATTACTGCTTTGAGCAGGACAAAGAAATGATAGTTGAACTCAATTATGAGTTTGGCCTCATCAAGTAACCACCACAGGAGAGATGGGATGGAGCCAAAAGCTGGCGACATAATTCGAATAGTCAGGGATGACAACTGGAGGGGTACGGAAGTTTTAACTTACACGCTTGAGGTATATCGCCACACGCTCGGCTATTTCGCCAGCGAGCAAGACAGAGAGGCATATCGGTTCACTCCTCTTTGCGAACCTGATTTATATGGTGATGGTCCCGAAAGTAAAGATGCCTACATAAGCAACTACGGCCCTTACCGCACAAACCAGATACCTTTATTCGAAATCATCAGCAAACCTGAGTGACACCGTAAAGCTGTCTGCTTAGACGGCTTTGAGGTGCTACGCACCAACGCCTTTAGAGGGGCTCAGACAGTAAGAAAGAAGTACCCACCAGGGGCCGCAATGGCCCCTTTATTTTTCCCGGTTAAATCATCAATTCAACGGAGTTACCCATATGCAATACGCATTAGTGGGAGCCTTCCCTGTGGGTGGCTCCTGTAATAACACGTCTCAACTTTCCCGCTTAACCGAACAGCTTCGCCGCATTGGCCGCTGGTTCGTTGACACATTAAATCAACCAGGTAGGCCTTAACTATGAAAACCAACTTCTTCAAACGCGCTCAGGAGCTCTCCAGAGAGGCTCAGCTATACGGCGACAAGGTTAAGTGGGCTATGGCAATGCGGCTGTTACGGAGGGCTTTCAAATGAGATTCAACATCAAAGAAAAACGCGAGATTCAGGTGATTGCCGACAGCCTTCCTGATGATGAATTGGAGCGCATCGGTAAGGAAGTCGATGACAACATGGAACGTCACAAGATTAACCCACTGATTGCGCCCGCCTGTCAGTTTATGCAGCGTTTCTACGACTACCCCGCCATTGAGATGTTTGATGACGACGACGACCAGCACATTGAGGCTGAGGCGTTTCTGCGCGACATGATGGTTAAGGTGGCCCGGCGTGAGCGGGCTATTGCAATCTGGACCAGTAAAAACAGCTTTGACGAGGTAGCGTGATGCAGCCCGGCGTTTATTACGACATCAGCAACGAGGACTATCACGCCGGTCCAGGCATCAGCAAATCACAGTTGGATGACATCGCTGTCAGCCCGGCAATATTCCAGTGGCGCAAATCAGCACCTGTTGATGATGAGAAAACCGCGGAACTTGATTTAGGTACTGCCCTTCATTGCCTCCTGCTTGAGCCTGACGAGTTCAGCAAGCGCTTCATGATTGGACCTGAAGTTAACCGCCGCACCACTGCAGGTAAGCAGAAGGAGAAGGAATTTCTGGATATGTGTGAGCAGCAAGGCATTACACCCATCACGCACGACGACAACCGTAAATTGCGGTTAATGCGTGACAGTGCCTTTGCTCATCCTGTGGCCCGGTGGATGCTTGAAACTGAAGGAAAAGCAGAGGCAAGTATTTACTGGAAAGACCGTGACACACAGGTTTTATCCCGCTGCCGTCCTGACAAATTGATCACCGAGTTTAACTGGTGCGTGGACGTAAAAAGCACAGCCGATATCGGCAAGTTTCAAAAGGACTTCTACTCATACCGGTATCACGTTCAGGACGCGTTTTATTCAGATGGCTATGAAGCTCAGTTCTGCGAGGTTCCGACCTTCGCTTTTCTGGTAGTCAGCTCATCCATCGACTGCGGCCGCTATCCGGTTCAGGTTTTCATTATGGATCAGCAGGCTAAAGATGCTGGCCGTGCCGAATACAAGCGCAACCTAACCACTTATGCAGAATGTCAGGCAAGGAATGAATGGCCGGGCATCGCAACTCTTTCACTCCCGTACTGGGCTAAGGAAATCCGAAATGTCTAACCAGCCACCAATCGCCAGCGCAGACCTGCAGAAGGCCAATACAGGCAAGCAGGTAGCCAATAAAACGCCAGAGCAGACGCTGGTTGGCTTCATGAATCAGCCTGCAATGAAAAGCCAGCTTGCCGCGGCGCTTCCCCGGCACATGACCGCAGACCGCATGATTCGCATTGTCACCACTGAGATTCGCAAAACACCGGCATTGGCAACATGTGACCAGAGTAGCTTTATCGGCGCAGTCGTACAGTGCTCTCAGCTTGGCCTGGAGCCTGGCAGCGCGCTTGGTCATGCGTATCTACTGCCGTTCGGCAATGGACGATCAAAATCAGGTCAGTCTAACGTTCAACTGATTATCGGCTATCGCGGCATGATTGACCTCGCCCGCCGGTCCGGTCAAATCGTCAGCCTATCCGCCCGCGTCGTTCGAGCTGATGATGAATTCAGCTTTGAGTACGGACTTGATGAAAACCTGATTCACCGCCCGGGCGAAAATGAAGACGCCCCTATCACCCACGTTTATGCGGTGGCGCGGCTTAAGGACGGGGGAACGCAGTTCGAAGTCATGACCGTGAAGCAGGTTGAAAAGGTCAAGGCACAAAGCAAAGCGTCATCAAACGGACCCTGGGTTACGCACTGGGAAGAAATGGCCAAGAAAACCGTAATCCGTCGCCTGTTCAAATACCTGCCAGTGAGCATCGAAATGCAGAAGGCCGTCATCCTTGATGAGAAAGCTGAAAGCGACGTAGATCAGGACAACGCATCTGTACTCAGTGCCGAATACAGCGTACTGGATGGCTCCAGTGAGGAGTGATGATGCGGAACCCTTACAGTCCAATGAAAGTCGGGAGCGTTACGCTCCCTTTTTTCTGGCAGCGCAAAGCATGGCTGCTACCTGATAACACGCTGACAACCAATCCTATTAAGGCTCAATTAGCAGCCGAGCGGCAGGATAGAAAGCTAAAGCTCCTGGCGGCGGCGCTTAGCTTAACAGCCGCATAACCGGACACACTCCCATGCAAACAATTCACCGCAGGCAATGCCGCATACCGGCATATCGCCTCAACAGCTTCATGTTCATCGTATTAGCCGATGAGCAAACAGCAATGGTTACCAACGTCAGGCACCTTGCCAATAAGGTGCTTTGTTACATCAACGATAAGCCAGAGTCATTCGATAACGATGAGCTTGTCGTGGTGTCTGTAGCGGATTCAGGAGAAGGGAAATGAGCGAAGTTAAACGTCATTCAGTCACTGGTTATGGCCGACAGGACATTAACTATAACGACCCTGAAGGCGAGTTTGTGTATTACGAAGACTACGCCGCATTGCAGCAGAAGCTGGATGCGATGGCGGCGGAGAATGCGGCGCTCCGTGATGTGCTTGAGGATATTGTCGAGCCTCAATCGTCAGTGCTGGAGCGTGAACACCGTATCCGTGCTGAGAATGCACTGAAAGCGCAAGCCAC
>Ga0157368_1000123_pt1 | contig 35923 bp, 47 predicted proteins | sample AttbisABBM3_FD_113146 | JGI IMG/M metagenome (GOLD analysis project Ga0157368, IMG submission 113146) | Fungus gardens microbial communities from leaf cutter ant in Botucatu, State of São Paulo, Brazil - Atta bisphaerica ABBM3 | ecosystem: Host-associated > Fungi > Mycelium > Unclassified ... | reverse complement strand
GAGGAGGAGGAGGAGGAGGAGGAGAATTATCGTGCTTCCAATGGGCATGTGGAGGCTTCACAAACTGGCCGCCGCGAATTGGCAATCGCCCTATATGACTTTACCGCTGATGGGGAAGATGAGTTAAGCGTTGCAGAAAATGAGGAAGTTATAATCATTGAACGTGATGGGGATGAGTGGTGGAAGTGTCGTAATGCTCGCGGAGTTGAGGGTGTTGTTCCTGCATCTTATCTGGAGTTTAAGGTCAGCTCATCATCTGCGGTTTCTCGAATGCATCCCCTGCCAGAAGAGGAATCAGAGAATGATAGTAATGCAGAAGCCAAAAAGGCTGCCCAAGAAGCTGCCAACAGAGAGGAAGCTGAGCGATTGCAAAGAGAAGAGAAGGAACGGTTGGCAAGAGAGCGCAAGAAACAAGAGGCTCAAGGAAGAGCAAGAGAGGCTGCTATTGCCGAGGCCGAGAGACAGAAACGCAGGGAAGCTGCTGCCACTGCAGCGAAGAAATCTCCATCCCCAAGGTAACTGATCAATGGCATTGCATTTTCTCTGAAAAGCTCATCAAGTTTTTACAAGCAACAGGTCCGAATCTCGAAACAACGCTTCGTCATCAATACGCAAGTCCCAGGAAGTCACATGTATGTTTCTCTCGAAGTTAATCCACCTTGTAGTACCGATACAATGATATAATAGTTCCCCCAGCTGAGCATGTCCGTACATGGCACGATAGAACAGGCCAATTTCGTGTTGATGCCGCTTTTCTCGGCTTCAGCAACGGAAAGCTTAGACTACACAAGATTAACGGAGTCATCGTAGAGGTTCCATCTGAAAAGATGTCTCATGACGACATAAGGTTCGTGGAGAGGCTCACTCGAAAATCACGAAAACCAGGTGCAGGACAGCTCAAGCGTTCTTCTGATGATGATATACCCCTTGCTACTCTACAAAACTCTATCTCAACTCCGCCCAAATCTCAAACTCCAATTTCATCAGCTCAGATGCAGAAATCAAAAGGGCCGCGCATTGATTGGTTTGATTTCTTCCTTTCTGCAGGATGCGACATAGATGATTGTACACGATATGCATCAGCGTTTGAACGTGACAAAATCGACGAGACTCTCCTACCCGACATCACGGACTCAACCATGCGCTCTCTGGGGCTTCGTGAAGGCGATATTATCAGGATTAGGAAAGCTATTGAGAAGAGGCGCCCAGGTGAAAATATGGAGAAGCAAAGTGCGTATATCAAGGAGCAGTTGAAGCAGGACGAAAATTTGGCCAGGCAATTACAAGCACAGGAGACTGATGGGGGTTCTGCCAGAACACCAGCTCCGAACCTGTTTGCTGGTGCTGGTGGTGCCCTCAAGAATCCACGGAGAGGGAGGAGAGAAACAGTAAAGACCTTGCCCACCAATGTGGACATTGGGGCGCTCTCTTCAGCATCTGAACAAATTAACAGGACCGCATCTCCTCAGGCCATCAGCCCCGCTACGCGACCTGGATCTACGCCTGTTCAGCCTACGAAGACCAATTCAGCACCAGCTGTTGCTTCCAGTGGATTTGACGATGATGCCTGGGCTCCGCGGCCCAGTTCAACCAAGCCGACTATAACGACTATCGCAGCTTCGTCTGCCACGCCTGCCCCTGTTTCTGTTCCATCACCACCAGTGTCAAGCACTCCTCCCACTGCTGCCACCGCCACAGCACCAGCGCCAACACCAGTCCCATCCGTACCTCCAGCGCCAACATCTGGTACTCCTACCAAGGGCCTTGCCCAGACAACGCAGTCAGACATCTTTGATCAGCTTGCGAGACTCAGTCAACTTCGTGTGACGCCTCAACCATTAATTCAGCCCCACCCTCAGCCACAGACCGGTAATCCCACTGTCGTCCCTCCACCTAGTTTCTCCGCCGGTCTTGGAATGGGCAGTTCACCAGTATCTTTAGGTCAAGGGCTCTCTGTGCATCAATCCGGGCTGTTGCAAGCTTCATCCCAACCACCTCAGCAGTCTTTTAATGACCCCCGAGGTCCATTCGCGCCTGTACCCGCTAACCAAAGTCTCTTGCAACCGCTAATTCCTACCCAGACTGGGTTCAATAATTTTGTACCTACGCGTGCAAATAGTAGTCACTTGTCCGCATCTTCCTTGCCATTCCAGAATCAACAGAACCAATTTAATCCAACGTCTTCGTTTATGGCACCACAGCCGACTGGGTTGAGTTTCCAACAGCGACCCATGAGTCAGTCAACTGGCATACCTGGAGTTGGACTTCCACCTTCGTCTTTTGGTTCTGAATCGATGATGAACACTTCGCCTTTTGGGTCGGGCTCAACGTTCCAGCTAAATCCTGGCCTTTTCAATTCTAGTCCCAGTCCCGTCACTGTTCGTGAGTGCATCATATAGTCTGGGTCTATTTTTGATTGCTTGATACTTCTGTAGAGCCCACTGGTGTATTTGCTCAGTCGCCATTCAACAATTCTGTATCCTCACCATCCATTCCACACAATCCAAATTCCAACAGCACAGCTCCCGCTAACGTATTTGCATCTATGAAATTAGGAACGTTTGGAAAAGATGAGGACATAAGCGCTCCTCAATCTGCAGGTGCGTGACTCTAATTTTGTTATGACTGGTTTTCCACTAATTCTGTTTGGTAGACAAATATAATGTTTTGCGACCGAGTAAATTCCAATACTGTTATATTTTCACTTCCACTGATTATCGGTTCCAGATCTTGGCCCTCAACCGGCGGGATGGGGTGGATATAACGGATATTCTGGATTTTAATATCTTATTCGCCGATTCTCGGTCCTCAGGCTTCAGGTTTTAGGCATATCTGGACTTCTCAATATATCACACTTATCATGGGTTCCATTGTCCGATAACTAAAGCCCTATATTGACGATTAAACACCATACTGACCAGCGTTTATAAGGTGAAACTCCATTGCCCGCAGAGGTAGGGCGATAAATGTGATTCAGGACGACAAGCTGTCCATCGATGTCATGTCTATGATACCTTGCTTGATACCGACTCGGAAGAGGAATGTCCGGAGTGCAATCCGAACGTCAGACACAATCTCACGTGCCAAAAGTTCAATCGCCAGGGGGTAAATAGCAGACATGTATCGAGAAAACTGGATGGATATCGTTCAACAAGACACCGAGGAAGAAATGAGACACTCACGGCTTTGTCATCTAGTCGACTTAGACCACCAAGAATCTCAGCTACAACTGGGGTCCACGCAATAATATTTTTACTCTGTGTGTCTGTCTTGAGTTTGTTGTAGTCTTGCAAAACTCCAAGTCCAAGTCTGAATCGATATGAAACTAGTTGAGAGAAATAATCGTCGTGGATAAGGAGAACATACGGTAACAATCTATCGGCTATCTGAGGTCGAGCAGCAAGATGATCAGACCTCGTATCGTAGTACATACGTAGGAGGATGTGAACAAGAGTAGCTGCACTACTCGATTCCTGCTTGAGAAGGTTAGGCAGATGCTTCATGAAACCTTGTGATGGGCAGATTAGTCGCACGCGAAATCAGGTACGAATGCTTCAACGTACCAACTTTCCATAGGCCCGTACGAAGCTCCTTGTCATCATTGAAAGCTCGGGCAAACTGATAACTATGGTCCAGCTCTCTCATCAGGAGCAGCAGTTGATCGGGAGGGATCGTATAATAAACATCATTGTTGCGTAGTAGTTCGTTCATCATTTCAATTAAAAGCAGCTGAAGCACGCATTTGACGATAATTTGCCTGAAAATTTTGCGTCGCATAGCTAAAGGATTCTGAATCTCGGTCTTGACTGGTTCATTAGAAGGGTACAAAGGAGCAGGGAGAATGGTCAATCCGTTTGATTCTGGAGAATGACTTAGGGGGCTGCTCAAGTACATTAACGTACAGTGACGCACCGGGAGATGATTCAGACGACTCTAAACTGCTATCAATCTCCACCCGGAGGCTTTCATCAAAAAGTTGATGAGGGGTGGTCGTTCGAAATAACTTGACAAATGATGTCGTCACACGCTCCCAACGAGTAGCACTGAGTTTTTTAACGTTCTTTTCCAGGAATTGTTGTAGACAAGATGTACCCAGTCGGGCCAGAGTATCATTTTCTGCGCCGCAGTCAATCTCGAGTCTTAGTAGCCAAGTTCAGAAAATCCATACCTTGGCATATGCACACACACAAGAGATCCAATAATCCATCCAAAGAGCGTTCCAAAATCTCAAAATGATGCGTATACAAATCAATGAGGTCCCGAAGTGCTTGAATCATGGTGGTCTGTAACCAGACACTTATGTCTTCCTGGGTATTAAACCGTGACAGATCCATATCCTGACTAGAATTGAGAACGGCAAAGATAGGGAACAATAGCTCCTGTAAAACTGTATCCCAAAATTCAACAGGAAAATCACGACCACGGGTCTTCAAAGTCGAGAACAATGAATCCAAAGCTCTACGCAACCGTGAGCCGAGGGCGATGCGTAGGACGAAGTACTCACACTCGTCTGACCTCCAGATCTTCTCCGTTCATAATGATATCATAAAACCCGAACAGAACTGGAAACCAGAAACGTATCATGCCATCGTCCATGCTGGTGGTAGATGAAGCATTCTTAGTCCCAGACGATAGTGAACATTCCGGGCTTTCGCACATAACGGGAATGACACCTCGCAACATTGCAATGGCTAGAAGGCTAATCTTTTGATATTTGCTGACCTTGCAGAACTCCGTAATGCAGACTGTCAGATCAGCGAAGGCACCATGACGGACTATGGCAGCAAAATGCTCTTTATTGAGCCTAGTAACAATCTCGAAGGCAGAGCTCGCAATGCGCTCCGTCAGAACCTTTGACGCAGCGGAAAAGACGCCAAACATAGTTCGCCAGCCTGAACGCATATTCTCAACGCGAGCTTGAATCATCTGCTGGAGACATTGTAAGACCTGGAACGTCAAATCGGTCAACCGGCATTTATTCTCAGAAGAACCGTTGTTGATACCATGTCTCTGATCTCAGGGTTTTGGTTGTGAATCATGGTATGTTCGAAGGGCTTCAGGAAATCCTTCTGGAACTTGAAGTTCGGCAATTCCTCCTTTTCCAAAAATCGCATAGCGAGCTGGCGGAGGGAATCTAATGCAAAAAATCCAACATGTGGATTATTATGACAGCACACCTACAAACACAAGATCAGCAAATGAAAAAGTAGTGTCGAGGCAAGGCACACTTGATTCAAATGTTCTCCCAAAATTTCCCACATATTCGACCATTCAATACGAATGCGGTTCATGTTGTAGTAAGATATTTCTACCAATTTTTGTAAGCTGAACAGACGGGGTTGTTGTGAAAGACCGGAGGACTGGATTTCTTCCCACGATACATCACTCAGGGCCTGAACAAAGTCTACAATGGCCGTCTGGAAGTTTATGAGTAGAATTGTTCACTTCACCCTAACCAACTCACCCCTGACAAATAGTGACTTAGAGAGAAGACCATGTCAGCTGCAACAGTGATATGCGTTGATCGACTTTCATTCGCAAGCTCTTCATTCGGCACTTTTCGTGAACGGCTGAGTGGGATCATGAATAAAGGACCAGGAGTCAGTTTGGTATCCTCACCCTTTCTTCCCTGGCTCTGAAAGCTCGACGCCTCCACTTATCAACTGCATGTGTTCAAGCTGACTAACACAAGTCAAAACCTGATACCAGGAGCCTTTGAGATTATTTCCTTCGGTAACAGCAACATCAAGTAGCGTCTTAATAGCTTCCATGTTCTTGGTTTTCATCTCTCCAAGGTTGTTTAGGAAGGTAAACTTAGCGAGAGTTGTGACAAATGCATTTCGCTGGAGCTCTAAGTCAAAAAAGCACACGATCTTGATAGAATTCTTGAACCCGTCAAGACATGATTCCACTACTTCGAGATCGTCTGCATCCTGTAGAGGTCCAGAAAGGCCGGCAAGGAAAGCTATCCATGCAACCTCGAACATGGGGCGGACGTGAATAAAGTGTGATGCACTGAAAAACTGGTCACCCGACTTTGCTCCCTTGCGTTGAGAGCGCATTAGAGTGCGGAAAAGAGCCTGCAGAAACGCCGTCAGTTCTCCAATCCAACAAGTATCATCTTGTATCAACCTCGGTTTTTGTAGCCATCCCATGAGACTGCATCACATAAGCTTCTCTCTGGAGGTCTCTTCCAACGCTGGCAAGAGCATTTGCAAGACCAGACCCAGCAGATGCCGCCAGAATGGGTGTCTCAACTTCATCCTTCATCCTAATCTCGTTGGTAACAATCTCATCAAAAATTTCCGATAGAAACTCTTCTGGAAGATCGCCGTTATCATTTATACCACGATTGTTTTTGGTGAACTCGGCTTTTGTCATCCGCTTTTTAACCTGAGGATTATGGGCATCAGTGTTGAGCAGAATCACCGAGTATGCCAGAACGTAGGCGGCATCTATATTGTAGAATTAGAGGTAATGGCTTGAAAAATGATGGATTTCCTTACCAGCATTGGCAAAAGGGGTTTTAGAATTACCAGCAATATAGCGATCGGCAAATTTCAACATGTACCGGTCAATCTTCTGTGCCTCGCCGGGCAAACGGAATGATTGAAGGAACACTCGGAGTGCATCCACGAAGGGTAAATTATGAAAATCAAGTTGGTCGACAAAGGCATGCATAATTGCAATATTTTCCTCGTCACTATAATCTAGGATTCAAGCTTTTATGGAATATCTTGATTAGAAAGTGAACATACCCTTCACCCAAATACTCTCCAATCATGGTCTTGTTCAGACCATCAGTGCTGTGCAAGAACTGGGCAATATCAAAAGGCATTCTACTGGGAACGAGACCATTTTCAATGAGGAACTCGATACCCTTGGTCAATGATGTGTGCGTCAGATCAAGATTCCGTGAGAAGAGACCAACACACTCTTTTGGGTTTAAAGTTGAACTTCCTAATTCCCTCCAGTAAGGTCGTTTTCTTCTGCTTCGCACTCTCAAATCGAGTCGGGTCATCCGCGAGTTCCGCGGTTGGCTGTTTGACTGATTCAGAGCTTGCGACAGAAAGTCTGTCCGTGTGACCTTCTGAGACAATACGCTCTCCTTCGTCGCGAGTTTGCGAACGAGTGAGAGGTCCTGTTTGCACCTGTACATCATCGGCCTTTCCCACAGCAACCCCCCAAGCAACAAGAGACCGCAACACAGAGACAAGACATTCAAGCCCTTGCCGCCGGAGTTGGCCCTCCGAATGTCCCATTACTGAAGTGTCCAAACTACCAGGGACAGCCATGATAGAGTTTCCGAGTGAAGGCGCCACAGCGGACTGAGAGCTTTTAGGTGTCGTGTTAAAGGCTGGACTGGTGGGCTCCGTACCCTTATGAGGAAGAGAGGATATTGGCATGGAAGCGAACTTCGAGATGATGTTGATGAGGCTGCAGAACTATAAGACCTTGGAATCAAATTAAAAGAGGAACATACTGTTCATAAATATTGTCCGCTGCCTCACTATCACAATCATAGTTGAGATAAATTTCGACAAGAGCCTGGGGATCTTGGCAGAGGCGGGAAAGCATGCCAAGAATCACAGCCTTCTGTTTCAAAGTAGACGACCGCATCTCAAGGATGGGTACAAAAATTTCGTGAAGTAATACCTCAATCTCTTTCTGCTTGACTTTTAAGCTGAAGTTTTATGAACGCACGATAGAGATAAACCGCACCTTGAGCTTGGTACGCATGCCCGACAATACTCGCCAAAATATCTCAACGCTAATGTCGAAAACTTGAGACACGGGACTGACAGCGTTACGACTCAGACAAAGACAGAGATGTTGGTTGATTGCCTGCACGAATGACATGGGTTCATTCTGAGAGTTGGAGTAGATAATTGCCGTAGGATCCACAAACAAGGACATGTGAGAATTCAAGATAATTAACACAAGGTGTAATGAAAGGAGCTTGGAGCGCATAGGGTGTGACTTCGAGTCGTGCTCACTAAAATGCAACTTTCTTAAGGGGGACTCGTAGAAGAACGGGGCTTACCGACCTTTCTGTGTTTAAGGGTTTCATAGTGAGTTTGCAGAGGGCACGAAAGACAAGATATGCATCTTTTACAAACAAATCTCGTTGAGTGACCCTATTCCCAGTTGGGCCATCGATCTGACTGCTGATAGAAACCTCGATTCTATGAGTGGTCAATTCGGAAATGCGGACATTGTGCACACTTACGCTTGAGATGTATTTTCCCCTTGTAGCGACGGCAACGGCGGAATAGAATTTTCCTGCTCTTGGGACATTTCGATACCGAAACTCCGAGAGTTTGATTTCAAGATATCAATGTCTTCTGATGGTCCAGCATGCAATGAAGTATGGCTTGAGGTAGCAAAGTTCTGTGCCTCATAGGATGTGGTAGGAGAGTCTTCAGAAGTCTTTGCCCCATTCATTACACAGCGAGTAAAGATATGGTGCACCATTTGAGTGAGGCCACCTTGCGCGACCATCTGGTTTACGGGATCGGAACTCAAGAGGAAAACATTGTAGACAGTACGAACAGTCTTGAGAAGAGAAGAATGATGAACAAATACCGATGGTGAAAGCACTAAAGCAAGAAGAGCCTTCACAATCTGTAGCGAAACTGCCTCCGATGTAGTTTCCGTATGGCAAGCAGTAATAGTATGAACGACGAGGTCAACAATAGATGGCTGTGGAACACTAGTTTGGGATGCTCGACCAATAGAGTTGCGATCGTTAGAATGAGGTGAAGGGGGTGGCGACGGAATCTCATGGGTGACGTAGATATCATCTTCAGTAAAGAATGAGTAAGATATTAATTTGGATATGCAATCCAGGCTGGCAATCATGAGCTTCTCGTTACGTGTTTCACAAGCGAGTCGGAGTGGTTCCAGAATATCTCTCGGGCGATCGCTTGCAAGATTGGACCGAATGAGTTCCAGAGCACATTGGGTGCTCTCTCGCAAAGGAACAGAACGTTTTGCCTCCTTGGAGGCTGCGATTGTTTCCAATGCCGACACAATAAATACAACAGAAACATTATTGCCGCTGGACACTGTCAAAGACCGTCGTTGGTTCAGAGGTGTCGTAGTGCTCGACCTTGAGGAAGCATGTCGCCCCTCATGCTCTTTAGAAACTGAAGACATGACGGCAGGCATTGTTGATAGGGAAGCAGGAGTGTCTGGTATATCATCCATTGCAGGTGTTGGGAGATCCTGAGATGCATCGGATACGGTTTCTTGAGTTTGTCCCTGAAAGCCGGACTCTTGGGAATCTTGGGTGACCGAAAAGGTCGCGTCCTGGACACCAATGGGAGTCAGCGTATCGAGCTCCTCTATGTGCGGTGCACTTTTCGGCGCAATATGGTTGACATTTCCTGGCTCTAGTGTGTTTGCTTTGTTCGCGGACGAAACGCCAGCTTCTGCACTATTGACCTGCAAAGCGGGAAGTACTGCACCGCCATCCAGATCTTCCACATGATTGGTATCCTGATTCTGCAGAGCTATTCGTGCATTTTCCTCCTCCATTACAACAACCAGACAGCTTTGCAAAGTTAAAAGCCTGTGTCAGTGTTGTACACTTGTGACGATGAGATGCCAGATTCTGTTGCTATCACGTGCATTGTATTTGTGTCCACTTGAGTCCTGCCAAATTCTGTAAAATGTTAGCCTTCATTCTCTATGGCGACACGTACACATGTTCCGCTTGGAGCCTCTGCTGCTATCTTGAAGCCTTCAGAAGTCGTGCCAGAGTCCTCCGTCCCAGTCCTCGGCCCCCAATTCGACAGGCAATATAATCTTCAGGACTTCTTAGCATCTTATCAACAGATCGGCTTCCAAGCTACCAGTCTTTCGAGAGCCATTGAAATTGTGAATCATATGGTACGTCATCAAGATGTAGACCTATTTATTGTAAACTTCCCTTCCGCTATAGCGTACTTGGCGTCTTTCAGACGACGAACCTACCGAGAACAGCCCAGACGAATACCTTGACCCAGAAGTTCGCAAGAATACTCGTTGCCAGATTTTTCTCGGATACACTTCCAATCTCATCTCATCAGGACTGCGAGAAGTGATTCTCTACCTGGTCAAAAACCGACATGTTTCCGTGCTAGTCACTACTGCTGGGGGCATCGAGGAGGACTTGATCAAATGCCTTGGAAACACTTACCTTGCGGATTTCAACCTCGACGGAGCCGATCTACGAAGACGCGGAATGAACCGCATAGGCAACCTTATTGTTCCGAATGATAACTATTGCGCCTTTGAAGATTGGTTGACACCCATCCTCGATGCCATGTTATCTGAACAGAAGGAATCGGGGAAGGTTTGGACACCAAGTAGCTTCATTCATAGATTGGGAAAAGAGATTGATAATGAAGAATCTGTTTATTATTGGGCTTACAAAGTGAACGCAACTCTTCTTGAAGTTTTGTACTCATCTGACATGGCCAATTCAGAATAACATTCCCGTATTCTGCCCCGCTTTAACGGACGGTTCCATCGGAGACATGCTTTACTTTCATTCATTCAAGAACCCTGGTTTCATCCTTGATATAGTCCAGGATATCCGTATTCTGAACGAGCTGTCAAGAAAATCACAGAAAGCGGGCATGATTGTTTTGGGAGGAGGGGTTTGCAAGCATCAGATTGCAAATGCAATGTTAATTGTAAGCGGCTTTTGCATCAAGTCGGAGGTATCTCATTGGCCCACTCCAGCGTAATGGTGCAGACTATTCGATATTCATCGTAGGTGACATCCGCATCTATTGGATAGCTGCTTTCATTTATTTATTATGCTTCTTTGCAGAACACGGGTCAAGAATTCGACGGCTCAGATTCTGGCGCCCGTCCGGATGAGGCAGTCTCATGGGGCAAAATTCGTGTAGGTGCAGAAGCTGTGAAGGTAAATGAATACTGTTGCATCAGAACATGCCCTAGGTTGATCTTGATACCGCTCAGGTTTTCGCTGACGCTACATTGGTATTCCCGATGCTCGTAGCAGCTACTTTTGCAAAGGCAGATTGGGAACGATGCAATGAGATTCACCTCGGCCAAAATGGCAATGCGTCATCATGAACAAATGTACATGTGGCTCCTACCTTACTTGATACCCGAGAAAAATAGCTCATGCATCCGTCGTCTGAAATTTACCATCATAGGACCTGCGGAATATCGAGTAGAACGACATCCTGCTTGCATGATTCTACTGGTTCTTCAACTCCGCAGCCCATAGGATTAGATCATCTCGCAACAATTGGAGGATTGTCAATGAGTCACGCATGGTTTGGTCCATCTGCACGTCCGCCTGACCCAACGACTGAATAGCGTCATCAAAGGCGTTCTTAGCCAGATGACATGCCCTTTCTGGACTCTTCCGTACATCTAAGATCGGTCCTTGTTCAAATTTATCACTTTTCAACTGATCTGGGGTACTTACCGTGATAGAACACGGAGAAGTTTAGGGCCAAACCTAGCCGTGTGGGGTGTAGTGGTACAAGAGCGGCTTGTGCATGTTTGTATGCAGCCTTGTACGCGTTGAGAGACTGTTCTCCATAGCATTCACGGTCCTTTTCCAGTGTGAGCTCAGCAAGGTAGCGGAAATAGTCCCCTTTCCTGAGCCGTCGTAAGCTCTAGGTTCGATAATGCTGATGACCTTACATTTTAGAGTAGAAAACCACCTCTTCTCCTGCACTAGCCGAGGGAAGAAGTTGACGATCCAGTAGACCTACGATGTCTTGACAGACACCAACTAGCTCCCTTTCTATTTTCTCTCGCTGGCGCAGAATAAGGTTCATCTCCTGCTTCGGTCGAGGAGAAGGTTCAATTTGTATTTTCTGAAGCTTTTCAACACTGTTTAAAATGCGCCAACTGTTCCGAAGAGAGTTGGTCAGGTTCTTATATGCGATGGAGAGAAGATTTCGTTCGTCGATCGTCAGTTGGGCTCCGTACTGTCTGATAATGAACTTGATCTGTGAAACGACATCTAGACCAAGTCCCAGGCGCGTATGCAATGTATTCGTGAAGCTGACATATTAAACAGGCCTACCCTGGTAACGCTCGGCTTCCGAGGCTAGTTCTGCGATGAAAAGGCATTCCTCGCGGGATGGGCAAAATTGAACTCGAACCTAACAGATAAAGAGGTCAATTGCATCTTGGAGGCCCGGGCCAGTAAGATGAGGTCCGGGATCTTACTGGCATTTCCCTGGTGGAAACAAGCTACGGAGGAAGGTTTCGTTATCTGTCTGTCGTGTCTAAGTATCCGTTGAGCAAGGGCACATGTTTGACCAGTCATTCGCTACGAATCTCATATCACAAGCAACGTGTTGAAATGGGATCTACTAGATCTGGTAATTCAAGCACCCCCTATTGTGATGGGTAGAGGGTTCTTGCTGAACACGCACGAACCGTCCTGAAAGCATTCTTTTCATTGACAACAATTCAAGACAAAGCACTCGAAGGTAGAAATTGTCATACAAAGACATCCGTTAGTGGGCTTCTGACCCCCGAGGCGAAAGAGTTCGTCAAGTTCGAAGGTTATTGAATTAGAGAAAATCGAACTTGGGAATAACACTGATACCTGTATTGCTTGAGCTGAATATGGCTATCGTCGTCAGTCTTCGCTTAGTACGAGTAAATCTGATTCTATCGTCGTCCAGCCAAGTAATTGAATGATGGATACTGTTGATGCTGCAAATTTTGATTGAACTTAGGGTTCCACGATTTCAGACTCACTCACCCATGAATACATACCCAAAGTTGGATGTGCAGAGCTTGGTGCTTGACTGTCATAGTACGACCCTTTTCCACCGGGAAATCTCGCTCTCATATCAAAGTATGTTGACACAGATGTATTTTGGCTCCCGGTCGTGCCTTTGACTTTTGGAAATAAATCGGTGTCGCAGGGGATTGTTTGGCGAGTTACGGGCAGCGTTTTATGATAATATATGGCCCTTAGATTACCATGTAGAGTATTAGATCACAGTCACTAGAGGAGACCTGGAGGATGCTTGCGTAGGGTTATCCAGGTGAAATTATCGGCAAGACGGCTGGTCGTAGAGTTCGTATGACTCTCACTTTCATAGATGGCGCACGCACATGAGGCAGAGGTCGGGAAATGAGGTACTAAGAATGTGTTTGAAACCTTTTGAAACCTCTACGCATACAATATACGACCTGGTCTTGCTGCGGGGTTGTATGGTCCCAGGAAATAACACGGGCTCGATGGCGTTATCTCTTTTGGCGTTATAAAAGGTATATTGGACTGACATCATCAGTGAAGTCAAACTGGCCTATTGGAGCACATCCATCAAACTCTGAAGACGGATCACTATCATGGATGTCAGTGGAGCCTTCATCATGAAGACCATAGATTACTAGCAAATCGTTCCGAAGCAGTCGGGCTAAAATTGATATCGAAGCGCGATGAGCTATTTCGCGAAGAGAGGCTTACCCTTGTACACTTCTTTTGGCAATGAAAACCTCACAACAACCTCACAACACATCAACAGTCGCATAAACCATTTTACAATACCGTGCACGCCACGCTATTTACATTGCAATAGTCCATGGTACAAACGCAATAGCAAAAATGGAACTGGCTAGATGGGAGATCATCATCACACAACTGACATGAGGTAGACCAGGTGTTTCATTTCTGGAAATCAAAGAAAGAGTGACCAAAAAAGACGGTTGAGAAGGTGTATGTTACAAGTTCCAGAACTGCTGCTTGTTATAACGGCTCCCCTGCCATACATAGAGCCATACTGCGGTCGTTCGTTACGTTGCTTCTGGATTGGATGTGAAACGGCGTCGCAACCGGAGACATATTCTAGAAGCAGAGTCAGAGTCAGAACATAAATGAGCTATGGTGAAGTAAAGCACAGACCGGAAGGGAGGTCGATTTGCATCCAAACAAGAAGCGCGATGGATGCGAACGAGCGGAGGTCGCCTCGACGCTGTGAGAAACAAGCCTGGATAAAACAGTAGGTTATGTAGTATGCGCGTGCCGTAGACACTCACCGTAACTGGGTCACTGAACTGGAGGCGATGAAGAAACTCGCTTGAGGAGTGGATTGAGCCTCAAAACCATTTATATACCTCAGACCTGTCGAGATTTGATCCGCATGGGAGACCATGAGGTTTAGTGATCGATGAGAGATGGTCGCGATATAGTAGGTAACATTGAAATTCGCCCCTATCGTGGCCAAGAAGCGGGGATTTCGGTAAAATCCGTTGCAGGAGAAGAACACAAAATCAGATGGTTCTGTAGTCAGGTATTTGGATCATTCCCCGATATGGTTTTTGACTTAGGGCCGGTCAATATCGTGAGGCCAACGAAAGTAATCTATCAAACGAATGACACTGCCTGTCGCCATTCACAAAACCCTCATTCTCTTTTCCGGAGGAGGCAGAGGAGTTCAGCGGTTAGTTGGAAGTGGGTTAGGCGAGGTGTGTTATGGCCATTTCTGCCCAAGATCTTCTGACAACCCTTGTAAAATCACCTAGATCAGACGTTCGTTGAGTATGGCATATCAATTTTCTAGGAAAGGTTGTTTCAAGTGTGGAAATCGTGGGTGTCTTCCAATTCACTCTTCGATCATAGGGTTCTGATGTAGAACTTCTCTGGTCAGTCGGACACATTGCCGAAAATTGCTCCTCTGAGCAGCGTTTGTGTTACAACTGTCGCCAGCCTGGACACGAGTCTTCTGCTTGCCCCTCTCCTCGCACTGTTGCGACCAAACAGTGCTATTCATGTGGTGGAGTTGGACATATCCAAGGTACAATATTTCCTCATTTTTGACAAGCAATCTCATCATGACCTTGCCTTTCAGCGGAGTGCCCCAGTTTGAGGGTCCAGCAGAGCGGGAGTCCGAAGTGCTATGTGAGATGTGATACAGATGACGATTTCACTTATTTTCCCTGACTCCAAATGCAGAACTGTGGTCGTGTTGGCCATATCGCCCGTGCTTGCCCTAGTGGTTCTGGTAGTAGTGGTTTTGCGTCCCGAGCCCCTCCCCCTGGCAGGGCGTTGAATACCTCCACCTTGCCTCCAGTCAAGTGCTACCGTTGTGGTGGCCCCAATCATATGGCGAAGTATGTGCTCGCCGCTGTTTCTTGGTCAAATTTCTCATTTTGCTACAGAGATTGCCTCGCTCCTTCTGGGGCAACAGCTGAATCGATTCCCACGGGACCTGCAGCGAAGCTCAGGACGTGCTATAAATGCCAGCAGGAGGGTCATGTAAGATCTCCAATCATCACTTGGTCATGACTACTCATTGAGTTACTGCAGATCGCCAGAGATTGTACCAATGATAATTCTGAGTTTGTCGGTTGAAAAATCAGTAGTCTTGCAACATTATACCGTTCCTTTGTAGTTACTTATGCTACGATTTACTAAAAAAATCAATTCTTGACAGAGTGAAAGCTGTTTATAAAACCTGCCTGGTAGTTTCGATGTGTCGCAAATATTGATAAACATCACGCTTGTCTCAGTGCTGTCTGAAATGCTGGGTTCTTGTACGAGAACTTCGAAATGGCATTTACATGGATTCCGACGGTCTCTCTTTAATCTACCCGATCTAACTTCTATGTCTCCGTTTGGTGCTCAGCCTATCACACAAAAGTATCACAAAATCCTTCCGTGTGTAGGCCATCTATCTGAGTTCGTTTCGTCGTGCTTATCTATTCGCCCCCTACAATCATCTAGGTATTCACAAAGGCAGACCTATGACGTCGTGGCAGATGTCGCGTCGTACTCTGTATTCATCCCGTTCTGTATCGGGTCAAGGATACTGAGTTCATTGACACCTGAACCGGACTCCTCCAGGAAATTGACTATGAATGCCGAGTTAATCATAGAATTCTTGTCCTACAAGAAAGGTTATATCAGCAAGGTAACATGCGTGCCAGGCAAGTCTGTTGAGGTGAGTCAGTTTATCTTGAGCTGTTTATGGCTCGATTAACAATATCCTACAGGCAACTACTTCTTCCTCTCTTTTTCAAACCTTATCAGCTATTTGGAGGTTTCAGCCAGCATCTCCACAGTCATCCCACTCTCCCGATACCTCGCTTCGTCCTCCTACTGAATCAACTCTTGTAACTCTAGATCTGGTCTACGCCTTCACGAACCCGATTCATGCCGGTATCTGCGCTGCATTCTCCAACCAATGGTCACCATTCATACTGAAGGCTTTTGAGGAGCGGTGCCAGTTCCTTTATGGATCTCACATACAGTGATAATCAGCACTGACAGGGTTACTATGATCCTTATCATTAACTAATGTGACCTCCACCGAATGCTGATTTATGATAAGTGATCAAACGTTTGAAGGAAGCAGATGAGATCTCCTATTCTTGATCTACTCCCAAGCTTTGGCTTTTGTTAGCCAATGTTAAGCATTCTCTCATGATGTCCCAAATTTGCATCTTTGTGTACAGGTTACAACATGTTGATTAGAGTTTTTCCTTCACAGCTCTTCGAATGGTGAAACCCAAGCGAGGGAAATGAACGTGTGTTATACCTCCTTGCCCTTGGACCTGGAGAACTACCTCTTCCCTGTTGAGTGCAATCAACTTTCCAACAGTGGGGAAAGAACGACCTGAGCAGATTTTTTCAAGCTCAGCTGATATAACATAACATCAACGAAAAAAATTACCTGTGTCTTCAGGTGCCACTCTGACCTCATCCCATTGTTTCAGATCCAAGCGCTCAGCTTCAGTGTTGCTGAAACCAACGACGGATGGAGACTCATGGTCTGATCGAATAGTTTGATCTGCTGCGTCCTGACCTTTTAATAGAACCGGGGCTGGCCGCGTCTTCTTCTTGTTCTCAAGGAATATTGACACACGAGACATCCACTAGGTGCCCGACTAGCATCAAGAGCGCCGCTGCATAAATAAGCTCTTACCTTAAGGGTCATGGGAATCTGGGTTGCATCGTAGAGGCTTTCAACTCCTCGGAAACTTGCAATCCAGGCAAGGAGGAAATGCACCGATATGTCGGCCAGACTGGGAAGTTCAGTATCAAAAAGCCACTCGCGATTATCGCTGAGTTGTTCCTCAATCAATGCCTATGTGGCGAACCATATCGTCATCGCAACCGACAACAATGCAAACAATGCAATGCGTACATAGTGAGAAGCCAGTTTACTCATCGTCTGAGGTCCTGCAGCCCGAACTGCTTTGATGTCAAGTGGAGCATCAAAGAACTGTTTGTTGTATCTTATCCAGAAGTGATCTGGGTTGACAAGGCTGACTCACAGTACTTCTGTCCTTGATAAAATCGGGATTCATCTTGTTCCAAGGTAAAAGGAGTGGCCCAAGATTGAAGAGTTGGTCGGCGTAATACTTTGAGAAGGCTTTCATTAAACCAGTGTCTGAATTTCTTCCATGTTTGCCGCAAGGGAACAGGGTGCCATATCCTGCGGAGGGAGGAAAGCGACGCTCCAGAGCAGAAACAATCAGACTAGAACAAGGGGCACAAGTTAGAAGCATAGCCTTGGACTTGAGTGGCCAAGGCTTGCCTCGTGTCACAATATACATCATTCCCAATTGTAAGAATTGGAATCCGGCGATATGTAATTCCTAGTAGGTCGGTGATCTCGGGACGAGGCAGGACGAGAGACACCTAATCGATGAATGAGCACCTGCGGAGATCTACGCATATGGACACCAACATTCACTCGGAAATGACTGATACCCTTCAGAAGTAGAGCATTGTCTATTTTGTGCGAGTATGGTGAAGCGTCATAGCTTTTTATGGTTTGAGCTTCAAACCGCTAGAATTTTCAGCAAGGAGGGTTGGCGCACCGGTAGAGAATCACTGGAAGAACTGCGGACATGACAAGGAGTTAAGGAATACCGCAGCGAGCAACTGATATTTATTTATTGACGGTCCCCGGCTTCCAAGAAAGCGGGAATTAACATGTGCATGTGAACAGAGGTGCGAATATTATCTGACCTAGAAACACTTGGACAGCAGTTCGGATGTAAGCTATCCTCTGCTCAGCACAGCACTCAAGACTGTTGGTCGCTGTGTGAGGGCAACATTGCAAGCGCCGGTAGGCGTGACAAGGCTACAGCCACGTGCAGACCATCATTGCTGTTGCTATTTGGCCCCAAAAACGTTGTGCATTCATTCGTTACGGCAACTTTGTCTTTCTTCTCTTACTCCTCCTGAGTCAAATTTTTATGGCTGATCAACGACCCCGGCTGCCCTCAGCCGGCTCGAGTCCCAGTCCTGATGTATATAGTGACCCCTTCGCTGACCGCCCTCGTCAGACAACTTTTGCCGAGCCCGAGCGTCCATTCCATGGCCCTCCTTCGCCTCAGCCGCGGCCCTTTGAGAGCACTTCCACACTTCCCCAAGAGCTTGGCTATGACGACGACGACTACATTGAGAAGCAGCCACTGAACGCAGGCGGTTCATTCACTGGTGGATTTTACCCTCCACAGTATGTGGTATTTGACCTGCATCCTCCCTCCCCTAGCGCTGACATGTTTGCCCATAGACCCCTCGATCCCAATGGCTATGGTGATTTCGACCCTGGTAGACCTGGGTCGGTTATATCGGCATCGACCAACGGTATTGAGAGTGCCTGGCGGCGACGTCAAACAATCAAACGTGGCGTTACCCGCAAGGTCAAGCTCACCCACGGTAACTTCATTGCTGAGTATCCAGTTCCAACGCCCATTTTCAATGCCGCGGAAGCAAAGTGGAAGAATGCTAACACAACTGAGTTCTCGTACGTGGCATCTCATTTTCTCATATTTTCGAGTATTTCTGATATTGGACGATTTGGTAGCCACATGAGGTATACTGCGGCGACAGTTGACCCTGATGAGTTCACCCAGGCGAATGGGTGGTCCCTCCGCACTAAATTATACAATCGTGACACTGAGATTCTTATTGCTGTCACGTCCTATAACGAGGATAAGACGCTTTATGCTCGGACGCTTCATGGTGTCATGCTTAACATTCGCGATATTTGCAAGACGAAGCAGTCGAAATATTGGAGAAGACATGCCGAGGAGGGGACACCTGGCTGGCAAAAGATCACTGTCGCCCTTATTGTTGATGGTCTTGAGGCTATGGACAAGACCGTTCTCGATATTCTCGCCACAGTCGGAGTTTACCAGGATGGTGTCATGAAGAAACAAGTTGATGGAAAAGATACTGTTGCCCACATCTTCGAAGTGAGTGTTTCAAAGGCATGATCCAAAACGGACACTGATGGACATAATTAGTACACCACACAGTTGTCAGTTGATCCTGCACCGCAGCTCGTTCTCCCACAGGAGAATGACCCGAATAACCTGGTACCGGTACAAATCATTTTTGTCCTAAAAGCGAAAAATCAAAAGAAGATTAACTCGCATCGTTGGCTGTTCAATGCTATTGGCAAGATCTTAAATGTGAGTAGGGTATTATAGATTTTGGATTTTACCTGATGGTGGCTGGATTATTTGATAGCCAGAAATCTGTGTTCTAATTGATGCTGGAACCAAACCTGGGCACAAATCGATATATTACCTCTGGGAGGCCTTTTACAATGATCCTCACCTTGGAGGGTGCTGCGGTGAAATCCATGCCATGATCAAGGGCGGAAAAAAGCTCTTGAATCCTTTAGTTGCCGCCCAGAATTTTGAGTATAAGATGTCCAATATCCTTGGTATGTGTCATTAAGAGCATCTGCCATAAAAATCTCATTTTTGTAGATAAACCATTGGAAAGTAGTTTCGGCTATGTCTCCGTACTCCCTGGTGCCTTTTCGGCATATCGGTTCCGTGCTATTCTCGGCCGACCGCTCGAGCAGTATTTCCATGGTGACCATTCTCTAGCTGATCGACTTGGCCCAAAGGGCATCTATGGCATGAACATTTTCACTAAAAATATGTTCTTAGGTAAGTAGCTCAGTACCCTACGCTTGAAATTCTTTCATTCATTTCTCAACAGCCGAGGATCGTATTTTGTGTTTTGAACTCGTTGCTAAGGCTGGTGACCGCTGGACTCTCACCTATGTTAAACCCAGCAAGGCCGAGACAGACGTGCCAGAGTCTGCTCCAGAACTTATTGGTCAACGTAGGCGTTGGTTGAACGGTTCATTCGCTGCTTCTATAGTAGGTCGTCAGGTTATCAAGGTCGTCGCACTGGACTTATAGTTTTCCACATTAGTATGCCCTTGTCAATTTCTTCCAGATCTACAAGTCCGGTCATGGTATCATTCGCATGTTTTTCTTCCATCTTCAAGGTCTTGTAAGTAACTGACCCTAACAGTGTTTCTCATGCACTACTAATGCGATGGCTAGTATAATATCTTTTCCCTCATCTTCACCTGGTTTTCACTCGCCAACATGTGGCTCACCTTCAGCATTATCATCGATCTTCTCCCATCCTCAAACCAAACCCATCCAGTATATATATTCGGCACGGAGGCAGTTGTTGGTAGTCCGCTACCCGTCTCTTTTTTATGACTGACTTGGTTATTCCCAGACACACTGGGTCAACATGGCTTTGAAATGGGTTTACCTATCGTTCCTTGCCCTACAGTTCGTCCTCGCTCTGGGTAATCGACCGAAGGGTGAACGAGTAGTTTACGTGACTACACTTTGGTAGATATTCTTACAGCAATCCTTATGTGTGGAGGTGACGCCTGTATTAGGATTTTCGGCATTCTTGCGGTTTATTTATTGGTCTGTTCATTCTGGCTCACTATTTTAGCCTTCAAGGTCAGTCCATATGATGTAATGTAGTCATCATTCATTTCATTTTCTTTAGGCAATTCCGCAAGTGCTAAAGGAATCTAGTGACAGCGCAGTCGCCACCTTCTTCAAGCCCCCGATTGGTGCCCTGGTTGTTGCTATGATTTCGACCTTCGGTATTTACTTCACTGCCTCCTTCCTTTACGTAAGTGTGGTTTATATTTTCTTCGAGAGGTCAGTAAATCTCACGGTTATCCAGCGAGATCCCTGGCACATGTTTTCAAGTTTCTTGCAATACCTTTGCCTTGCTCCTAGTTTCACCAACGTGCTTAACGTCTATGCATTCTGCAACCTACATGATGTTTCTTGGGGTACCAAGGGTAGCGACAAGGCCGAAGCACTCCCATCCATTTCATCTTCCAAAGGCAAGGGTGCTGAGGCGGCTGTAGTAGAAGATACGACGAAGATACAAGAAGATGTTGATGCCGCATTCAAGGAGACTGCTACTCGTGCCGTCACCAAGATTGAAGCTAAGGAGGAGATTGAGAAACCGACGATGGATGATCAAAACAAGACATTCCGTACCCGTTTGGTCGCCATGTGGATGCTCACAAATGCTGGTCTTGCCATTGCTATTGAAAATATGAACGGTCTTCCGAGTGATGATATAAAAGCAGACGAGGCTTCATTGGCGCAGAAGCAGAATTCCTACTTCGCTGTCATCTTATACTCTACCTTTGCTCTTTCATTTGTGCGTTTCCTTGGGGTGAGTGCGCGTGCTTTGTGTGATTGAAAATTGAATTCTCATCGGGACCTTGCAGTGCTTGTTTTACTTCTTCAAGCGCAACCTCTTCAGGTGTTGTCGCAGGAACTAGGATTTGATCATGAACATCCTGCCTTTCTTGGCATTCCGTTTATCCCTACATCTAGACATCTGATTTTGTCTTTTATCTCGACGTTGAGATTGCTTTGTTGGTTGTGATTCCTTTACATTATCCATTCTGACTTTGGTTGTGATTGTCTGCCAGTGATACTCTTCCTTACTGAATCTTGGAAAACTATTTAATGTATGAGGTCCTCTGATACCCGATTCGAGAGCCTGGCTCGAGGAATGTCTCTTAATAGATGGATGGGTCATAAATAGATCATGAGATTGAGTAGAGGGACGAAACCTCAGGAATACATCCCAGAATATTCGTGTTGTATACTATCATCACCGCTATTGTCTCTTCTTTGAGCGCTCTCCTGGGCAGAGCGTATGCCAGAGAGAAAGTGTTCGAGGTCTACTAGACCGTTACCGTTACCGTCGGTAGTGAACACGTGCATTTCGGCGTTTGGATCTGATTCTCCCCAGGGTTGGAGTTGGGGCTCATTTCCGTGTTCTAGGAAACTCTTGCGACACATTGGACAGGTGAGTTTCTAGAAGTGAGCCCGGTGTGTGAGAAAGAGAGAGAGAAAAAGTAAGGCTGAGAGAACACTTACTCCTGTCTTTATCCACTTCGTTATGCTAATCGGAGAGAGAGAGAGAGAGCGAATCAGTCATCAGTTTCACTGAACTTGAAACAAAGTAGAGAAGAATTAAAAAAACGCAACTCGCGTTTGCAGAATAGATGACCGCATTGCCAAGGTTGGTTTAATCGAGTCACGCCAAGCTCTTCGGAGAAGAAAGCAGGAGACATCATTACGCTGGCAGACTCTTCTTCAGCGAGAATAGCGAGAAAAGGTTGCATGCAGATGCTGCATGCTGAGTCTATTGTTGATAAGTGAGATAGCAGAAAATAGGAGCACATATAATATACCTCTATGTCCTAGTTTCTCAAGTTCCCTTTCGGTGATAGAAGGTAGGGTTTCTAGGAGTCTATTGGTCCTCTCTCTATCAGGCTAGGCATGAGCCGACTGCGGTTCAAGAATGATGATACATATACTCACTCTCCAGTTATTGGTTGGGATAGAAACTGGTGTAATGGTTCTGCGATCAAGCTGTGGAACCTTTCTAGTTCACTCTGACGCCCGTCCATTATTTATCAAGGTAGGGACTGGGCCTCCCAAGTCATGTAGACGTGGGAATGTGATGGTAATAGAAATACAATACAAGTACATCATAATCAACGAGGGGACGGATAACACAGCGGACCCAGCCGAAAGAGATCAGATACGGAAATAGGAGTACAGCTTGCAATAGAGCTCGTCTCAAAATGGGTTTTCATCGTCTACTTCCATCTTGGGATGTTGGTTCTGCGTGTCACTAGCAATGGGCGTGGGGTTGGCTGATTCTTCCTTGTCACTTTCATCGGTGTCGGACTTTTGCTTGTCCTTGTAGGTAAAGAGCTGAGTTGGTTTGACGCCCCTACCACCAATGGTTCAGTATATAACAAGTTAGAGAGAGGCTAGGCTCACTTGGTGAACCGTTTCTTCTTGGCCTCACTCAGCTTTTGGGATACCGGGGTCATGAGGTTGTCTGTGGGTGATACAAAGTTCGGGTTGCTGCAGAATGGTCAGCTACCCCAATCTCGAGTTCAGAAGCAAACAGGCGCACTGTGCTTTGGTGAACTTTTTCGCAAACAGAGCCTTAGCACCCATGCCTGGAGCCTGGTTACCGAGTGGTGCTTGAGGCACAACCACTTGAGCTGCTTGGGAGGGGTTGTGCAGGGGTTGGATGGTGCTGGGGGAGGAGTCATTGGGGGTGATGCTGGTGGACATTGTGATTTCTCTTTGAGAAAGAGCTACCTGTTGAGCTGCAGAACCGAACCTGGTCAGGTGACCCTCACTCGTTTCTCCAAATGCCCACCACTGATTTTCTCAAGAAGAAACGCATCGTGGTCCTTGGCTCACGTTCAGTCGGTGTGTTGTTCTGTTCCTCCTCGATGTCAGCTTTCTCTATCCTGACACTCGCAAGGCAAATCCTCCCTCATTCTTCAATACCTTGAGAACCAATTCTGTGAGAATTATTACCAGCGTCTATAATTGGTAACGAATATGATTGCGAGATCATTGATACCGCTGGCCATGTAATCTTGACTATGACAACCCATGCAGGATGAATTCTCCCTCGTCAATGCCAATCACACCATAGGAACGCACGGCTACATTATAGTCTACTCAGTGGCATCTCGCAACTCACTAAAATCCTTCACGAGCGTGTACTGGATTTCTGTGGGGTACAACAGATCCCCTGTGTGATTGTCTGTTCCAAGTCGGACCTACAGCAGTAGTATGAACTTTTCCAAGTGGGTGGGGTGCTGTGATAATGGGTTGCATCACTAGAGGTCCTACCGAGGCGCAGGAGTTTGCAAAACTCAATAATGCTGCGTGGAAACCAGTGCGAAGGAAAACATCAATGTTGGCAAGTAATCAAGAGCCCTTCTCACCATTTTCAGAGATCCTAATTCTGGACTAGCCCAGGTATTTGAACTTTGCATACGCGAAATCGAAAAACGCTCGATGCAGAATGCCGCTTACAAGCCCCCACCACCACCAAAGACCAGTTGCATCATCATGTAGCACTCGAGGTAGCTTCACACCTTTGAAAGAGTTTTCGTCTCACTGACCCATCTCTCCACTTTGTACCAATCATGATAGGTGGCGTCTCTCTTGTCAACCTCACAAAGATATACTTGTATCTCTGTACACATGTAATTGCATAGAGGCATTAATCAGTCACTTTTACCAATTTGTTGCAATTCTCTGCTTCGTCTACGCAGTCCCATCACCTAAAAACCTAGCTTGGACCTCTCTTCCATTCAACCCGACAGCACGAATAGTCTGTGGATCCCCAGGTACCAAGTCAATCGCTTGATCAGACCATTTCACATCGTCTCCATCAACGTCCAAGACGATACCCTTGATCGGTTTTTGGCATTCGAGAGTAAGGGTTTCTCCATCTTGACCAACGGTGATCTTGAGGCCAAGTTCTGACTTGGGAGGGAACTTGATGAACTTGAAGGGCTCAGGCCTGTTCCCGAGATCAATTACTCCGACCATCAACAGAATTCACAAGAGTTCCCATACCAGTTTGAATACCGACCCAAAACCTCACCATGGTCTCCTAGAAGCCTCGAAGAGAGAATGATCGTTCTCGGAACCTCACTCTTTTTCGTACGTACAAAACAACCAGGAGCTTCGCCCCCGTAAAGTTCGGTGCTTGCATTCGGAGCTAATACAACATCTTTGGACCAACTCTCCGTCCAATCGGTATCAAGGTCAAATGCCGTGAGGTCGAGGTTGGCTCGTTTCTCCTCAAGGGTACCATTCGTTCCCCAAATCTCCAATACGGTTTCAATTTTGAAACAGGTAGCAGTCTCGTCAGAATCAAAGATTTGTTTCTCTTTCCGAGTCATCCCAACAGTATAGGGTTTCAGTTCACGAGCAATGCTGAAGTAGGCGGGTTTAGGTCGGAGGAAGTAATCGACAATGGCCCACGACGTTACAGGCCAGCAATCATTAATCTTGTCAAAAAAAGTAGGTTGACAGGGCGTAAATAATCACTTGAAGATATCTTTAGCAAGATCAACCTTACCTGCCAGACAAGAGCACCTGCTGTATATTGTCGGCCAGGCCCGCGCCAGTTGCGCCTCCATAAACGGTAGGCAGACGCCAAAGTTTCTGCCTGCATCACCTGAGTGTAGTAGACATAGCTTTCAAGACACTCAGTAAGCTCGGATCATGCATGACTGAGGCAGCATCTACCTCTCCATATCAAAGGCATGCTTGAAGTTCTCCATAAGATAAAGCTAAATTTCTCAATACGTATCTTGGGAAAACTGGCTTTCACATAGCTACTTACCTCCAACCTACGCTCAAATCCATCAGCTTTGTTGTGGTTGTTGCAGACCCTGATGGACTTTTTTTTTTAAAAAAAAAGAGCCCCAATGTTCCAGAAGTCGAGTGCGTACCGAGATTGGGGATAACGTTCAGACTTGTCTCCTCCGAGCCAGTAATCTACTGTTCGAATATTCGGATAGCCTTCCCTATGAGAAGGATTAAAACGAGGAGGGTCCACACTGCCCTTCATGCCTACATTCCAAATTCGGACACGAAGCGTCCAGCAAGAATATCCCAATTATGCCATGGCTCTTGTGAACCATGCCATACGTTCCCTTCCATAATATCAGCACGCAGCATGGAAAAAAAATCGACATGGCATACATTGGTGAATGTCTCCAAATGTTTTATCTGTTGTCGGTTTGCCATGTCCACTGTATGGGGAACCACGGTGGTAGAAGATGTTGGAATGGGTCCCAACGACCTCTGGAAGCACATTTTCGTATATATACCGGGCAGGGAAGTTAGTCTTGCGGAAATCGCTTGTTTCATCGGTGTAATCCAGGTCGAGATTCAAGGATTCTGCAATCTGATAGTCTGCGAATATAGATGTGATGAGGAAGAATAGACGAAGGTAAAAAAAAAACAAATACCCTCGTTATTTCCAGCTGCGTAGGTTTTGAGCCACCGAGATATTTGCTATGGAGAATTGCAACTAACCAAATATTACAATGGAAGGATGATGACGTAACCGTTTGACATTTTGTATAGCTTCCTCCTTTACTGATTGGACAAAGGTGTCGTAGGCTGGATATTGCCCACAACCAAACATGAAATCCTGCCAAACAAGAACTAGCAGAAACGTCAACCTGCAATTAACAGGAATTCAAAGGTCTTTCATGCTTACTGCCAAGCTCTACAATAGCGATTAGCTCGGATATACCGGGAAGGAGCATCTTATATTTACCGTCACAGATGTCATAGAATGTATTATGTTCATAGATACCCCCACCCCATACGCGAATCATATTTTGATTACCCTCCACCAGGAGCTTGAGCCAACTCCTGTAGCGCTCTGAAGTGACGCTATTGACTGTGAGTCAGGGCTGTAGCGGGATAACTGTATCTATACTTACGTAGTCAGGAAGGAATCGGCAGGAATCCAATTGGAACCTTGTCAAAAAACATGAGCCAATGCCAGTGGAGAACGGACTGAAACATGAGCATACCACCACAGAAGATTCTGATGTTGTTGATTTCAAACAGGAATGTAAGCCCGTCTTGGTCGATAAGTTCTTCTTGCACGACACGGATACGGCGGAAAGCGAGTCGCTCGGTTCTCACGTCCAGGAGTTTTCCATTCTGTATGGGTCATCGTTCACACCTTGGGTCTCTATAGGACGGGGATTCACCCACCTCATCTCTTAACTCAACAGTTGCTGTGTAGAGAGGTTGCTCGCCGTATCCAACAGGGTACCACATCTTCAGATCTCCAGGGTGGAACTGAAGTGAGATATTTGCTTGGCCATGTCCCGCAGCAATATCATAAGTTGCAGCTTTGGAAACGCCACTGGCTACTTCTTTCAGGATAAAGGCCGCAAAACAACGTTTCTTGTCGGAGAAAGTGAGACCGACTGTGAGATTCACTCCGAGTGACTCAGATACTTCGCTCCGCACATCGACATCAACAATTTTGTTGTCATAAAGCTGGAGCTCAATAGGTTTCCAAGGTCCAGTTGTCATGAGGGTCGGGCCTGTAAGTAGTAGTGAGCATGAAGGCTAGTAAATCAATTGTATTACTCGCCCCAGTCCCAGCCATAGCTGTTAATTAAAGGATCAGTTTATTTCTTGAGCCCAGGAATGCAGACTTACTTGTATTGGGCCTTGCGAACATGCAGACGACTCGAATCGCCATTCCAGAGGTTGAATTTCCCGTGTTGTTTTTCGACTTGACGGCCCTTTGAATCTTAAGCCATCTCCTACTGATGGTCAAATTTCGGTTTCAAAGAGAAGCAACCTACTTTCAAGAAAGCACTTTCAAAATATAAAACGAGCTCGTTATCTCCAACCCTGAGGTTTTCTTTCACCGGAACACGATATTCGATGAATTGATTCGAAGATCTTTTTTTCCAAATGGTTATGGTACGATTTACCCAAAGGGAGATAACATACTTAAGAATTTCCTTTCCGTTCTAAAAATTGGATGAGGACAAGGGAAGAACTGGATAGAGGGATACGAACCAGAACCACCGAAGCAAAAGTATCGAGTCCCTCAAATACGAGATCGGCGTGAGATGCAGATAAATCACTCTGTGTCACAGGGAAAGTGGTCTTGAACTCCCAGTCGGCTTCCCCGACCCCTGCAGAAGATTCAGTACCTGCCACTTTGCTAAGGTTCTCTGGCTGACATTGTACATCCCACTCATGCAACCCAATAAACTGTATAGATCGGATTAGTGAGCGAGCGAGCGAGTGCTGACTAGGTATCAACCTACTGGATCAGGAATCTTCCCAATTTTCAGAAGTTCGACGTGCACAGTAGTTGGAAAGCTCGAGACTTTGATGTCCTGGAGAGTTGGGTCAACCCCGCCACTTTGGCTCAACACCCACTCCGTCAAACTTCTTTTCTGAATCGGTTCCATCGCGGTTAGTCCGAGCAGGAGAAGATCGAGGAAAGTGAGCACCGGGGAACGTTATCGATAGGTTGATAGAATCTGATAAGTATTCTGAAGTTTGATAGGATCTAGGGCCATTTCTTTACCTGAGCGATGTCAGGTGAAGTGAAATCACGCTGTTTTCGTACCGAAGTTTTTCCAGGCTAAACTCAGATAGATCCCCAGATAGGTCATCTTTTAAAATAGGTGTGAATCCAAGTACGAGACTAGATAGTTACCAACGGAAGAAGTCCATGCTATCCACCAAAAGATCATGTCAACGGTTGAACCTTGGGCCAGTCAATTGGAGGTCCTGGTTCAACCAGTATTTTATACTCCATAACCATCTTTTGGTTGAAAGGGGAAAAACAAATCGTGATTTGGGTCTCTGATTAAGGCCAGCAGACCCATATCAAAATCTTTCGCACTCATTTACAACTGGGAAGTGTAGCAAGTTCTTCCATCAAGAGAGATTAGTGGTATCATCAGATGTTTGGTTCTCTCTCTCTAATGAAAATCAGTGTGTTGTTAATGTGTAACAGTGATGCCGTTAGAATGTAGATAAGAATATTCTAGTGCTTTAGCTGTAGTATTGAAAAATGTTTCTCAACATGGTCTACCAATCAGCATCATGGTTCGATAGAGAATCAGAAAAGGTGTCGACAGAAGCGCCAAGAGTCATGAACGTGTCTAGCTCAAGGTTCCCAACAAGCATTCTCTATCAGTAAGCAAATTTGTTTTTCAGCAGGTACAAGCCGGGACCTATCCTGTATCTTCTGTCTTCTACCTCCATACCAGGAGCTTAGGTGGGAATAGGGCAGCCAAGTAGAGAAGTCTTCGCGAGTGACTCGCATGAAATATCCACGAGACCACTCGTTGGCAACTGCAATGAATACGCGTTCTGAACGTACATAACGTTCAAGATCTCAAGTGTGGTATCTCCATTTCCTAAGATTCCGATCCAAGCCACCTCTATCATCCTCATCCATTTTTGAGTTCAACTGTTTGAGCTTGCTTCTCAGCCTAAGAGATACCAGAATACTGCCCACTGCAGCAGCAACGCAGATGGCATATGATTTGTTATACGTTGGTCCCCATTCTGTGACCCAAACATAGGAACCGACAATGTTACCGGTCTGAGAAATGGTATTGATGAGAGCGAGGGCAACAGCACGTTTGACTGGGGGATCCGAAACAGTCGATGATGCCCATGCGAGGTAGCAGATGAATCCTGCGAACATCTGGGCCATCAAGAACCTGGGATAGGCATGAGCTCAGATTAGCTCAGATTATACTGAGTGAAAGGTACAGAGGAAGACATCCTACATGGAGAAATAACGAACCACGACATTCATAGTCGATGTTGAAAGTAAGAAACCGAATGTCCCAATTGCTAAAGAAGAAATGATATGCATACACCGGTCTCCCGTTCTGTCTGAGTGGCTAGAGAGCCATAGAGCATAAGCAGCGGCAGCCATCCATGGCGGGACGCAAAGTAGAAGAGATATTATTGGACCATATCCCATGGTTGCAGTAAGGGTCGGAAAATAAAGATGGAAGGATAAAGTCAGAGCGTAGAGAGACAAACCAGCGGCCAAATAATACACCTTCCAATCCATGATCGCTAGCCTAAGGCCCGCCATGGCATCACTTCGTTTGAGTGGATCATTATCGGATTCAGTAGTAGGTTTGGCTGGTGAGATGGCTCCGTTGTCTTCGAGCATCCTCCATTTTGCTAGTGCGTGTTCGGCAGGGGTAAGCCAGGTAATGTCTTTAGTTTCTGGATAGTCTGGAAGGATGAAGAAGGCAAGAATGGAGAACAGAATTGTTACTCCACCCTCCACGAAGAAGAGCCACCGCCATGCCGCAAACCCGAGAACATCTTCCATCATACCAAGAATCCCTGAAGCAATGAGTGAACCAAAAGCATTGCTTATTAGACTTCCGCAAGTCAAGTAGGCCGTTCTACGCGACAGCTCATTTCGTTTGTACCATCTTGCAATGAGATAAAGGGCACCAGGGAAAAAGGCCGCTTCTACGAAGCCTAAAACAAAACGTGCGAAGAGGACACTATGATAGCTAAACACATCCTCGGATAAGGTGAGTATCTCTTTGGAAGGTACTGTGACAAACCTTGTTGTAAAACCTAAGAAGGGCTGTATTTAACTGAGAGAACAAGACTGAAGTTCTGGAAGCTGAGCGAACCTGTGCAGAACGAGACACCTCCCCAAACCATCACACAAAACGGCAAGTATATGGATGGTCTGCCGATCTGGCTAAGGAACATGTTCCTAGCACCATGTTCATGAGCATATCCGAGGTGGGTACTAGGTCCATGATCAAACTCACGAGGGTATCTGCATAAGTAAATATCCAACGTAGAGTACTGAGAGGATGAACGCGAATTGTGATCCCTCCAGCCCCAGATCCTCCTCAAATCCACGTAGACGAGCAGCGCTAGAGAAGCATAAAGAGATATGAGTGGGGAGAGTTGAAGTATCGAGAGTTGGATGGTGTACGCTGCGTTGTTCCGGTCGATGTCTTGAGGACGGTCAGTCAGCAAATTAATGAGCATTGTCAATGCAATGCTAGAATGGGAGTCATATACTTACAATTTAGAATATAAATCAAGACAAGAATGCCCATTCGTATGTCCAATTTACTTATCAGACTTTTCTCCAGTTTTTCACGGGCTTCAGATCCTCCAAATTGCGAATCTTCAAAAGAAATCCCATCTGTAAGGTTACCGACTTGTAAAAAACTTATGATAAACTTATGATTTACCAGACTCTGAGAGGGATACAAGAAGAGGACGATCTTCCTCGCTAAGTCTCATCCTCGACGAGTACCCAGAGATAAGTTTAGAAATAATTGCGGCCAAATGTGGGACAGTATTTGTGCCGATCAATCATAAATGACTACCACACTCGCCTTAACACAAACTCCTCCAGATTACCACAGGATCATATCTTCTACCCTCAAAATTCCGGATGTTCAAAGTATTCCGATTCCAGTTGGAATTCTTGCCTGCCAACGTGAGTTTTTGAGCCTCCTCTAATTGGGACCTCATTGTCTCTGTAGGGGATCCTCTTCGACAAGCCATTAATACGACTATTGTGAGCGCTGAGATCTACCAGCCACTAACTTCCGATGTTGGAAAGAAAGGGAAAAAAGCCGTCGTCGCTCCTACTCTACCCAGCTGTCCGATTGTTCTCGTAACTCTCCATGACACCGTTATCTTCCCCGAGGGCGGAGGCCAGCCGACAGATACGGGTTTGATTACCACCACTGGAGATGGAAAACAGTGGGAAGTCCTCCAATGTAAGAGACATGGAGGTCATGCTGTTCACTATGTTCGCGTTGAAGGTAATATGGCTGATGCTGCCCTTGCATCACTCAAACCTGGTACCACTGTGGTTGCTGAACTTGGTGCAAAAGACTTTGAAAGGCGATATGATCATGTAAGTAAAAGGCTATATATCTCTTGAATAACACCCGCTCAATGAGAATGTAGATGTCAATGCACACCTCCCAACATCTGCTCTCGGCCCTCCTTGAAACTCGACTTAATCTCCCTACCCTCTCCTGGTCTTTGACGTCTTATCCGCAACCATGTTATGTCGAACTTCCTAGGGGCATGTCCCAGCAAGAGATAGTTTCTATTCAGCTTGAAGCGAATAAATTAGTCTTCGAGGGTCGTCGGGTTCACGTAGAGGTACAAGAACTCGATCGACATACCGATCTCGAATCCCAGTCCGTACCAAAGCTTGAGAATGGTCGTTCTGTTGGCAAAGCATTGCCTGAGGACTACACTGGTGGAGTGAAAAGAGTGGTCGTAATTGACGGCGTCGATCGCAACCCGTAAGTGACGCCTCAGAACTTTAACAAAGGTATACCAATTGATTCCCTCTCCAGTTGCTGTGGTACGCACCTTCCTTCAATCCATAATCTACAATTGTTCCTCCTTCCACATACCGAATCCCTGGCCCGCAAAGACGCCAACTCAGATTCGACAACCACCGTCCGACTTTACTTTCTTTGTGGTCCTCGTTTAATTCATCACCTCACAAACACGCATACCCTCCTCACATCCACAGCTTCAATTCTCAGCTCTGGACTCCCTGTAGTACCGGAACGGGTGCAACAAATCGTCAATGAACGCAGAAGGGCGGACAAGCGGGTCAATGATATCGAGTCCGAATTAGCCGGTTGGATTGGCAAAGGTCTTGTAGACGAAATGATCAGGGATACCCAAGATGGAACAGGTTCATGGGCAAAACATCTACACAGGATAGATGACTCTTCTAATCCCCTCAATTTTCTCTCTTCCATTGCCTTTGTTATCTCTGACAGCGTCAAGGCAAAAGGAATGGTTTCTTCCTATCTGATCGTACTATCCTCTTCGCCTTCAGCACAGACATCCAGCTCGTTGAGTACTGTTCTTGCGATAGGGTCTGATGATAAGAAGGTAAAGGAGCTTGGTAATGTGCTAAAGACCAAGTTAGGTATCAAGGGCGGAGGACAAGGTTCTAGATGGAGTGGGAAATTAAGTGGTGTGTGGAAAGACGTAAATGAAACTGTTGAGATCGAAAAAGTACTCAATGGGATTTAATAACTGGATGGGTAGTATAGTACAAAGCCAGAAATGAATACAAGACGTGAAAGAATACAAGAGGCCTTTCAGAGTTTGAGAATGCCAAAGTCATTTCAGGAATGATGAGTCGTAGGTGTAAGAAATGACTGTTTCGCCGGTATCGTCGTTCTCCGCAGAGATTTGGACAACCACAGGCTGAATTAGCAAGCCTAGAATGGGCTTTAATTGACGAGATAAAGAAAAGGCTGCGAGTTGAGGAACATACCGGATCCTTGAATTTCGTCCTCGCTGAATGAAGATGCATTTGATTCACCGTCCGTCAAACCCAGTTCAACTTCCAATTCCTCCTGCTCAGAGTCAGAAATCAACTCGCCAACAGGATTGTCTCCGAATTCACCGAGGACATCGTCTATGCAACCGAGTTCATACTTAGCCTCATTTTCTGGGTCAAAATCTGACTCGCGTTGAAGTTCTAGTTCTTCATCCTCGAACGTTTCGTTCACGGCCAGCTCATGATCAAAATCTTCGTCTTGAGCCTCATGCTCCATTCGAGCTGGGGAAACATAGGATTCGCATTCTTCCACTGTATTGAACTCGGGAGAATCACAAGATTCGTCTTCCTCTGCTGTATTGAACTCAGGAGCATCCCAAGAGTCGTCTTGAAATGCCGGATCAAATTCAGGCTCTATGACTTGATCAAACCCAAGGCGAAAAGCATCAATATCCGGATCTTCCTCCTCCAAACATGAATCGAAATTCGAGTCTTCAACATCTTCTCCTTCCTCTCCTTCCTCTGTTATAGGGTCAAAATCAGGATCCTCAAATCCTGCTTCCATATATCCCAAATCCAAATCCCCTTCTTCAACACCAATGTCACCATATTCCGGATCATAATCGTCCATCCATGCCTCCTCCTCCTCATGACCTTCTAATTCAGGATCAATAAATGGACCTGAGTTGACGTTGAGCTCGTCCTCCCAGTCAGGCACAAGGCCGTTCCCAGGAGAATTAACGAATTCAGAAGCGTTGGCATCAATCTCGATATCTTCTCCTTCAATCTCGATATCTTCTCCTTCAGAAGAAGGAAGATATTCGCCACCGTCAGATGAAGCATCATCTTGATATGTATTAATTTGAATGAACTGGAAACGGCATGTTGGACAATTCAAGTGCTAGGAGGAGCAAGTGAGCTTGAAGGAGCTTGATATATATACACATGTATATATACAACATACATGTGTCTTAATCCATTCAATCAAACTGGAAAAAACAAAAAACAGCAATCAACGAATTGGTTGAAAAAGACAAAAATTCAGAATCTCTCTCACTCTCTACGACAAAACAAGTGTCCACATCCTTCAATCTTCGTAACACCACCCTCTTCATCATCTCCCTTTCTATCTTCATCTTGTAGAATTTCTATAAACGGAAGAAGACAAATGGGACAATTGTCCTCTCGAGGAACCTGCTCCTTCGGAAGTACAGGTAAGTCTTGAATAAATGTTCTAACCGCATCAGAATCAGTAGAGGATTGAAGAGCGGCCTGGAAGAGTTGAAACGCAGCAGCACTTGCTACAAAGCTGTTCATTTCGCATTCGTGGTTGGGTGGTTGGGTCGCAGTTACAAACAAACAAAGTCAGAGGGAGGACTAATGTTGCAGTTAACCTGAAGAGAGAAGAAAAGAATTATTAGGTTATTTAGGAGTCCAGTGCTGTTCGAAAGAGTGATCTGGATCAACGAGGGCCCCCTACAGGACGCGTCTTAATCACGTGTTTTGCGTCATAGGTTAAGGTTAAGGTTATTCGTGGACACGGTCTCGAACTGCTCATTTCTTCCATATAAACATTTTTGATCAGTGTTGATACACAATGAGGAAACAGATGAGAAGATGAAGCTACCATTGAATTTGGGGCAAATTGCATTCTGATATGCATGAGTAGAGAAAGTAGTTGAAGATCGCAAATTTTTATTGAGAAGCGTTTGGGACAATAATGACCGAGTGACTGGACCTGTGTACAACCCTTTGTCTTGTCTCTTTTCTCCCATTTTTGTATGAATTACGATCGGATGGTAATCTTAAACATGTGAAGGCAGGGACAAGAAACATAGGGTAGATTCTCATCAGTTTATCCAAAATTTACCGAGTTCAGCAATCATTTATCGTAGATTGATGTTTCTTTCTGAGTTTCAACTAACTGCAGTGACACTTATTAGATTAAATTCTTTTGAGGACAAAGCCATCCCATCCTGTTTTAGCTGTAGTCGCAAGATCTGAATTGTCGTCGGCAGAATTGGGTGCGGGCGACTCAACCGATTTCAGTCATAACAAAGACTGCTGGGACACAAATAAAGACATACATCCGGGTGCTTCATGTTTCTTTGGCGCATCCTCCGCCAGGCCTACATCCGTTGTATATCTCCTCAGACAGCCTGTCTGCTCAACTGTAATCCAGCTGCAATATCTTTTCCTCCAGTACAGGATTTCCCAGACATAGCCTGCCAGGAAACCTCGTTTGCGCTCTCTCTTGCTGCACAACACCTTAACCAGCGCCATGTCGTTGTCTTCCCAACAGAGACCGTCTATGGCCTCGGCGCACTGGCACTTGACCCACAAGCCTCAGCAAACATCTTTTCCACCAAGGGCAGGCCAGCTGATAACCCTCTTATCGTCCATGTATCTTCCCTCACCATGCTCCACTCTCTCCTCCCAAAAGGCTACCAACCGTGTCCTGCATACCAGGCCCTCATGAAACACTTCTGGCCTGGCGCTCTCACTCTTTTGTTTCCTCGTGATCCTAATGTCATTCCGAGCATAATCACTGCAGGCCAACCATCTGTCGCAGTTCGGATGCCTTCACATCCCGTGGCACGGGCCTTGATCGCAGTAACAAAGGCTCCCCTTGCTGCTCCAAGTGCCAATACTTCTGGAAAACCGAGTCCCACAAAGGCTGAGCATGTACTTCTCGATCTCAACACCAAAGTACCACTCATATTGGATGGAGGCCCGTGTGATGTCGGCTTGGAAAGTACTGTCGTCGATGGGTTGCATGACGATGGTAATATCCGAGTCTTGCGACCTGGTGGAGTTACGGTCGAGGACATCGAGCGCGTCCTCAGGCTGGAATTGGCTGGAGACAAGACTTGTGTGCTTCCTCAAGTTCTCGTCCACAAGAGAGATTACAGAGATGAAGCTATGGAG
>Ga0157368_1000122_pt1 | contig 36032 bp, 40 predicted proteins | sample AttbisABBM3_FD_113146 | JGI IMG/M metagenome (GOLD analysis project Ga0157368, IMG submission 113146) | Fungus gardens microbial communities from leaf cutter ant in Botucatu, State of São Paulo, Brazil - Atta bisphaerica ABBM3 | ecosystem: Host-associated > Fungi > Mycelium > Unclassified ... | reverse complement strand
TTTTCTATATGTGTCTCGTGACTTGTGACCATATCATCTGATGTGACTGTGTGATCTTGTCACTCTAACCCTAACCCTAGTTCTAAAAATAGAATAAAGGAAAATAAATAAAATAAAATAAAATAAAATAAAAATTATTAAAGTCTACTACTTTCATCTTTGACAATATACTGGTTCTATATAAGTTTGTGCACCTTTTCTGTCATAATATTAGTTGTTACAACAATACTGCTATGGCAACCACAAGTTAAGATGACTCAAGATTATACTTCAGTTGTAATCTAAGATAATAGCTCTAGTAGGAATTATAAGAGGAACTTGACAAGGATACTCACCAAAATAATTTTAAAAAACAAAAAAGAGTTTAACATCATTTTTATTCAGGAACTGCCATAGTCTTATATCTACACTATTCCATGTTTGATCAACAAGGAAGATGACAAAGTTGTTGGTGCCCCTAATCATCTATCTTGAATCACTTTTTCCAGGTGATTGCCTAATGACAACAAACATCCAAGAGTATTAACCTATATCAATGTTTGAATTACTTATTTACACTTCTCTTTCTACAGAGATATTTTTGATTACAAAAACATTTATTATTTTTCTTTCTTTAATAATAGTTCTATTTACTTTATGATCAACATATATTTGGATGAATAACAATTGGCCTTAAAGTATCTTAAGAATACTGAGATTAATATCAATAATGTCCTTATTATGACTGGCGATTTTAATATTAGGAATAAAAATTGAGATTCTTCTTATCTACACTACTCAGCTCATAGTGATATCCTTACAGATATTGCTAATTCTTTTGAACTTAGGTTATATTTTGCTATTCAGCAGGTTCTAATAAGATATGCAGACAATTCCAACAATTCCAACTCTGTTATTGATCTCATGTTTTTTCAACCAGACTTAGTTAAAGTTAACAACTATCTCATATTACCTGAACTCCAGTATCTCTTGGATCATGCTCCTTTAACTGTTGATAGATTTATCAGTAAAGAGTTTATCCATGAAAAACAAAGAACTATTATTAGGAACAGCCAAAAGGAAGAAATGTTTGTTTCTAAGCTTACCAATGCTCTAGGAAATATTGATATGACAGATTTAACAAGTATTGAATCATTGAAAAATACAGTTCAAGAGTATGTAAGAATTTTAAATTCTTCTTGACATAAATTCTCTAAGAATGTTGATATTACTAAGCATTCTAAAGCATGGTAAAATGACAAGTATCAAGCTAAACACTTATCATTTCTCCAAGTTACTAAATGATTGGAAAAAATTCAAGAGAACTGTTAAGAACACAAAACATACTTTTTTTGACAATAAGATTCAAGAAATCACATCAAAGAACAAGAGATTCTAGGAGCTACTAACTGGGTCAAGAAGTACAAACTCCTAGCCACTAAAGCCCTCCAATACAATAGGCAATCTTGCATTAAGCTTGAAGATCTATAGCAAGCTCTTCACCAAACTTTAATTCAGTACAAAATCAGCAAGTGAACATATAATTATTAGATAAAATTCCTTCAAAACCTTTAAAGGAATAGCCAAGTTTCTCCAAAGAGGAATTTAGAAATGTGATCAGTAAATACAGTAATTTGTCTACTTCAGGCTCAGACTGGATCTTTTGGAGATATCTTAAAGTTGTTCTGAATGATGATAAGTATCTATCCAATATTATCAACATCATTAATACATGCATTAATTTCAGTCATTAGCCTTTACATTTCAAGACATCTATCTCAATTGTCATTTCTAAATCTAATCAAGTATTATATGATTCACCTAGAACATTTTAACTGATTGTTCTCCTCAATATACTAGGAAAATTTATTGAAAAAGTCATTGGTATAAGACTTCAATACCAGTCTATCACATTAAATTTTGTTCATCTAAATCAACTGGATAGACTCAAATAATGATTAACAACTGATGCAGATGTTGTTCTTACTCATCTTATCTGCTTGAGCTGGATCAAAGACTTTTGATATTACACAGTTCTTTCCTTTGTCGAACTACCAAATCCTTCCTTTAATTTTGGACAAAGTCAGTTTCAACTCTAGAATTTCATCTTTTTCTTCTAACTATTTAATAGACAGGAAAACACAGTATATATGGAACAATTTTGTCTCTCCTTTCTTCAGAACTGATGTAGGTATAGGATAAGGGTCTACTCTCTCTTCCATTTTATCTACTTTATATATTGCTCTTATCTTTCATATCTTCAAAACAAGATTAAAAAATCCTTCTAAAAATTTGGAGCTGTTTCATTTTTATCTTTTGTAGATAATGATCTTTTTATTTCATAGGAAAAATCTTTTGAAAAAATCAAATATCATTCTTTTTTGTAGTTATAATATTATCACTTCTTTCTTCAATCAAGTCAGACTTACAGTCAAGCATGGAAAGTCAGAAATCTTCTACTTTTCTAGATTGACTAGAAACTTCAATCCTTCTCTATTGAATCTCATCTTTCTAGAAGGCCCTATTTTTAACCAAAGAATACTTGGAAATATCTCTGTTTTATTTTGACAAGAAACTCTCCTTCTGTCAACATATCCATTTCTATTCCTCCAAAGCCCTCTCTACAATTAAAGGCATGAAAATGCTGGGCAATTTTACAAGGGGTTTGTTACCATTCTATAAATGACTCTTATATTGCACTTGTATTTTCTCTATTGCCCTTTATGTTGTGGCAACCACTTATCACAATGACAAATGATAACACAAACAAGTAAATCTCTTAGTAGGATATAGAGTGGGAAGTTCACAAGAGAACTCAACAAAGAGTCTCTGCTCAATTAGAGTCCTATACAAAGTACTCATAGTCCATGCTACTACCTCATGTTCACCTTAAGGCCACCATGTTGTATACATGTGTCCTGACATCATCTTCTAGATCCTTCCACCATGTTCTAGGCTTATGACATGTCATGTGACTGCAGTGTCATGTACCTCTTCATCGTCCAAAGAAAAAATAAAAATAAAATAAAAATTGTTAGTGTCCAAAGCATTTCATAACACTTTATAGCTTCCTTCTGTGGTACTTCAAAAATGCTTTCTTATTCTACTCACTCAAAGAACTTGGAAAAATGCAATGAAGAGCTGTCTCATGTTACAAACTCAAGACCTTAGAGTAGATCAAGAATAAGAACCTTATATTAAAGTTAATATAAGAAAACTCAATAGGGAACTCTGTACAATATTGTCTATATTATATACTAATAGCTTATGGTCTGTGTTCTACTGCTTTAGTCTACCCTAAGTGACTATGTATAAGCCTGAAGGTCAACATATATTAAACACATTTATCATAAATGAGCTACTTACTGGTTGTGATGCTTGAACTTAATAATATTTCAGAAGTTCAATATAAGGAGATAATGATAATAGATGATGAGTAGTATCAACAGGAATAATTGATGTAAATTAATGTTGTTAAGTCTGAGATTTAATTTTCAGACACAAAAGTATATATACAAAAGAGTGATGGTCCATGTACAAGCTGTTTCCATCACATAATCAAAACTCATACCTGATGGAAGCTGTTATCTGTCATAGCAGCTATCAGGCTAATTTTAAAAGGTAACTAATTATGTCACTATATTGATATGCTTGTATCTCTATGAATACTTATTGCTATGTAATATACCATATATTGTTAAAAACAATTTGATGAGTGCTTTCCAATGCAAGTTTGATTATGCAAATCCGTCTAGTTGTTTATGAGATATTAGTAAACAAAGATTTTACAGTTACTGATGACCTGATATCTCAGTTGTTTGTTGTTACTTTTGTACATCCTACATATATGCAAATAGCCCTCATTTGAGGCTCCATAGCACAACTTATTTTGTGAAAATCAGTCCACTGGTTGTGGAGATATAAGCTGAATAAAGTTTATGACAACATTATATAATATTATTGTTCAAAATCTTTTACTTTCTTCTATCATGTCACATGACTGTGTGACCATGACTGTGACATGTGGCTTGCATGACACATCACAACTAGTTTGTGACAGTTGTGACAGTGACATCACACTAGACTCTAATCCCAAATAAAGAGAAGTGAAAATAAAATAAAATAAGAAGAAAATAAGAAATGAAAAATGAAACCAAGTCCATTGTTTATGATTCTGATACCTTATGAATTACTGATGCTTTTTGCACTTTTCCCACTTGGGGAATTGAGACTATTGCTAGCCTTATATCTATTCATTTATATTTAGATAAGCTTAGTTACTATTATCAGATGAAAACAGTCTCTTTACCCTCTAATCACACCATCAAGTCATTGCTCAAATACTACCACATTTTAGATTTGAATTCATATCATCTTTTATTGGATAAGGTTACCTTCAAGCAAAGACTTAAGATCAAGAGCTCTATTGTAGATGTTAATAACTATCTTAATGGTATTCTTTCTTCTTTCTACTTGCTATATAAAGAATTGTCTCCTAGTTTTCATCTAGTAGATATTTTTCAGAATTATTTAACTCTGTAAATCAAAAAGTTGATAAATCTAAGCATATCTATCTTTAAAAACTCAATAAAGTCTTTAAAGATTCCCTATAAGATTCCAAGACTATTGTTGTTATATTAGATGCTAGCATCCAAAATAACATTACTACATCAATCACTCATATTTGTTGTGGTCACAATATTATGGCTAAGACTATTCATCATACTGTGAATATCACTATGATAGAGGCTAAACTATTCATTATAAAATGTGGAATTAATCAAGCAATTCACATTACAAATACATTGTATATCATTGTAATAACTGATGCTATCCATTTAGCAAAAAAAATATTCAACTTATTGACATATTCTTATCAAGTGCAGTCTATCACCATAGCACAGGATTTTAGAGAATTCTTTTATAGAAACCCTGAAAATTTGATTGACTTTTGGAAGTGCCCTAGTAAAGCAAAATAGAAATATCACACAATTGTCAACAAAGAAACAAAATGGTTCAATCTCAAACCTCTTTTTCCATATAAATCATCATGGGATTTCAGTTTGAAAGAAGAAAGCAATATGATCATTTGCAAGTAGCAGATGATCTTTTAAGTGTCTGATCTCAAGGGGAATCACTTTCTTGATTTACTCAATGATGATTACTATTAGAGTGACTGGCAAAAGTCTGTAGAGTTCATAAAGTTGCTTTAGGAGGAACTTAAGAGAATAGTATGAGATCCTCTAAAGATGGCAACTCTGCTCAGGGACTGGAAGTAATAACTATAGAGGTGTTTACAGTGATTGGAGGTTGGTTGATGAAAGACCAAAGTGAGTATAATGAACTCTATAGTGTCACAATGGACATCAGACTTAGCAAACTCCAGTATTACAGTTTTGGAGTTCAGAGTTTAGAGTCTCCTAACAATTACCTTCCTATCAAACTCTCTTATATAAAAAGTAGACCTTGGCTAAAGTTAATAGGCTACTCAAACTCTCTATATATAAGAGCAACAAGAGCTATCACAAATCATATGCCTATAGGTGAATATTGACTAAGGTTTTTTGTTAGAATTAGAAACAATAGACTTTATTTTTCTATTTCTTTTTTTTATTTTCATTTTATTTTTGTTTCTCTTTTATTTAAGATTAGGGTTTAACATAACTACAACTGTCACAAACCCATCACATGTCACATAAGACTACCACAGTCATATAGTCATGATGTAATAGGATGGAAACTTCTAGAATAATGATGACATGCAACATGTTTAGCACATGTTGACCTCATGGTTTACATATAGTCTTTAGAGTAGGCTAGACATAGTAGTAGCACAGACTATCCAGTATAGTATATAAGGTAGACACTTTGTACTAGGAACTCCATTGAGTTTTCTTGTGTAATCCCTATACAAGATTTTTCTTATTGACTAATCCTAAGATCTTTAAGTCATAATATTTTTCTCTAAAGAGAATTTCAATTGTCTGTGCAGAAGCTATCCAATCAAATCTAGATGCCATATACTTTATGAGTGTAGAAGATACAATGATTATTGGAATCCTGACAGGGAGTCATTAAGTCACTTTATTGCTTTCCTTGAGTTTAACCCTAGAGCATTCTCTTTTGATAGTCTTTCTATTATTACTAGTATACTGTAGTACATGTTTTTCTTCTTTTTTTCTTTTTCTTTTATTCCTCTTTTTCTTTTTCTTCTCTCTCTTCTCTATGTAAGTAGTTGTAGCTGCCACTGTCTGCCACTGTGCTCTATGTAATAGATTGTTGATATAAAAAAAAAGAAAAAAAGAGGAACTTGACAAAAAGTCCTTGCTGTATTCATCCACTATTTATACAAATACATCATGGTTTATGCTAACCTTTAAGTTATCCCATCCTAAACTACATGTGTTCACCACAAGGACACTATGCTATAACACTTACTATGTGACATGATATGTGACACATCATGTGATCATGGCCATGACTTATGTATTGTAGCAAGCGGACTAGGGTCAGCATTTCAATACTACACAATATTGACCTTATAAAATAACCCAGTACGTCACCCCAAATCCTTGACATCCTCATAGAAATCATGTGGTGTCAACATGTATTCCATTCTATGGGGCAGGGTTTAAAGCATACTGGTTCTGGTACGATGTAAACTTGGCTCCGTTGCCTGGGAGTACTCTAGGGATTTAAGACTGCTGAATTCTAGGCTGAAAGCCTGTCATCCGGGTCCGTACTCCGGATCCAGTTATAATCCAACTGCTTCTTGAATGAGGGGAAAGCTCGGCGAGCTCTCGGCGGGGTGTGGAGCATCTGATGGAAGGGCCTAGAATGGAAATATGCCTCGCCGAAATCGCTCCAAGTTCATTCTTCTTGACCAACCCTTGGCAAGGGTCCCCTCTGGCAGGTATCCGGCCCAACGCCAAATTGCTGTATAGTCCGCATCAAACACTAGTGCCACAATTCCATTTAAGGGTGCTTCGGCTGACAAGATAGTTTTCCAAACTCCCCAACAACCTCCCTCCTTTTTGATTCTTCATTCCAAACATCCCTCGCATTCCTTTGAAGTAAATGATCCGTTCTACTGGGTTGCGCACTCTTTTGAGTGTCATGGTCAGCCTCTCCGCTGCTAGTTCCGTTCTGGGTTGGGGATTCCCGTACGGTCAGCAGAAGGTGCGAGGTGTCAACCTTGGAGGCTGGCTCGTCCTCGAAGTGAGTGTTTGCCCTTTTCCAAAACCATCCCATAGTATTCATCCATACCTACCAGCCGTGGATCACTCCCTCTCTCTTTGACAACACGGGTGATGACCGTGTCGTTGATGAATGGACATTCGGCCAATACGTTGACAACTCAACGGCCCAAAGTGTTCTGAAAGACCACTGGGATACTTGGATTACTGAGAATGACTTTGAACAAATTGCTGCTGCCGGGTAAGTGTGAAGCTTTCGGAAATCCGAGCGTTGACCCACATCTGAGAAGTTTGAACCACGTCCGATTGCCGATTGGGTATTGGGCATTTGAAACCAGTCACGGCGAACCCTATCACAGTGGTCAACTACCGTATATGGAGAAGACGTTTGAGTGGGCTGCCAAGTATAACCTAAAAGTCATTGTTGACTTACACGGTGAGTCGCTATCTCGGTTCAGAATCAACTTTTGACCATCTGTTCGATGTGAAGGTGCCCCTGGCAGCCAGAACGGGTCGGTCAACCATCCATTATGATCATTTGTAGTATGTACTCAAACCGATAATTGTACTAGCTTCGACAACTCTGGGCAGAGGCTGCCTGCCCCGTAGGTGTTTTCATGTTCAAAATTCATTATTCTTTGGCAGCTCATTCCATATAGGACTTGGCAAAACAAACAGGATAATATCGATCGCATGGAAGCTATAATCAAAAGAGTCGCCTCCCAAGTCCAGGATAGGACTGGTGTGGTTTCCGTCATTGCCCCACTCAACGAGTAAGAATGGGTTCTTGTTTAAGCCACGCACGCTGATTTGACGGGCGCTTTCAGGCCTGCCGGGTTTGTTGGTGGAAATATGTTAGCGGTTGTGAAGAACTACTGGCAATCAAGCTATTGGGACATTCGGTGTGTTTTGTGGATCTGCAAAGCTCGCTTTTTTCGGTCTCACGTGTTTGTGCTAGACAAAGTTCAGATAACATCATTGTCATGATCCATGATGCATTCCAGCCTATCAGTTATTGGAACGGTTTCATGCAACCATCCGACGGATACTCAGGTGTTATCATAGATACCCACATTTACCAAGTTTTCTCAGATGACGTGGGTTGCTTCGACTGCAGAGGTTTCATCCAAATGATCTACTTACTTTCCTAGGAAAATGGTTGGTCTGAAAATCAACATATCCAAGAGGCATGTAATCGCGCTGATGGCCTCGCAAGTGCGCCGTTGTGGACTGTTGTAGGAGAATGGTCTCTCGCCAAAACTGACTGCGCGAGGTATCTCAATGGACGTGGTGTTGGAGCTCGGTTTGATGGAAGTAAAGAAGGATCTTCATTCAAAGGATCGTGCGCTGGCAAGAGTGGCAGCGGTGCCCGCTTCACTTCCCAATATAAGACATTCCTTCGCAAATTCTGGGAAGCGCAAATAATTTCTTATGAGAAAGGCCAGGGGTGGATTATGTGGACTTGGAAAACCGAGAACGCTGATGAATGGTCGTACCAGGCCGGTTTGAAGTATGGTTGGATTCCCCGGAATCCTACCAATCGCAAATACCCCCACATCTGCAATTGAAGAGGATATCATAGACGTTGTCGCTCTCGATTTGCAAGCCTGGGCGCTGAGCCTCGTGTCTGCCTGTTACAGATTTTGGACCCTTCGTACTATATATATATCTGTGGTTAAACAATACATTTCCTACTAGAGATACACACTGCACCGACAAGACACGAGCAGTATTGTAATATTGTGTCATTCACAGTTTGTGATCCATAGTGTTATATTTCAGGTTGGTTTGACGACTTAGGATATAAATTAGCTAGTGCCCTGAATGGCTGTCGCGCACTTTCTTGTACGCGTTAACAATTAGGTCATTCGCAGTAAGTGTAATGATTCTTAAAAACTGTTAGTTACGTGAATGAGGACTATGGTTGCTTAACCCACGTATGAGGAGCTATACGCATAAAATGAGCAGTTGAACCTATAAAACAGGATGTAGTCAGCTCTGGATAATCTATGGGAAAATACCTACCTTTGTAGAGTCCTCGAATGCCTTCTATTTTGGCAGTCTTCCAAAGGCAGTCAATAGGATTTTTATACAAGGTTCCTCTCAACTTTCCGTCGGGACTGATCACCGTCGGCTGATTATACATCCGCGTCAAAGTGGTATCTGTAGGTTGCATGGCCATCAGCTAGCAAATACCAGTTATATGAAGCTGTCATTAGATAAATAACATAGGAATGTACCACACATGCACCAGACACTGAGCTGCTTAGAAAGAAAGTCCATATACTGTCAGCAGGAAGAATTCCGTGGTTGACTATGAGACTTTTGGCTAAGTTGTAACTGGGTAACTGGACTGAAGAACCCATTGATGTCCGTAAAATTGCCGCATCAATGCCACGGACAAGACCACGAGGTCCTTCCGCTCGGAATATGGTTGAGAGCGCATCCACAGAACTTTTGTAATGATGTTGTGCGCCAACGGAGAGTGTCGATGAATATGCCTATCCGATATAAGCATCAATCGAGTCTAATTTTTTTCCCATTTCTGACCTGCATCCGAGCCTTAATCAAGAATAGAGGGTTTCCCAACGAAGCTACGCCAATATTGATGACATCTCAACAGTGGAAAAACATGGGCCTACCTCCGATGGCACCGCTCATGGCGCCTGCCAGCACCGACGTCGAGAGAAACTGTTCTTGAGTGTTCCATCCAAGCTGGCGATTGAAACTTGTACGGAGCGGTTCGTAGAAGCCTAAAATTACATCAGAAAACGAGCAAGAAGTCTTTGACTTCTTTTACCTAGCCGGGATCCATTTAAAAGAACCTTTGCCAAACGTCAGATAAGAAGAGGACCAAGAACGCTAGTAAAGCATACTTGATAGGCATACTGCATGGAACATAAAAATTACAGATTGATAGGCAGCTCGAAAGCATTACTCACAGCAGGCGCTAGACCCCGTTGAATGCCTCGAATACCCTCGTTCTTCCAGGTCTTAACCAACACGTCGGCTGTGTGCTTGTATACCTTCTTGCCACAATCCTTCGTAAGCTCACCTTGTAGCTGTAGTCGTGTCTTGGCAACCTCCGCTGGATTGGAAACAGTGACCTAGAGACCCAATTAGGTTTGTGGGTGTTAGTATACCTTATTGAATGGAGCACAAACAGCTGTACAGGCTGCAGCTGCACCACAGACGAAACTTTCTGTCGTGGAGAGGGTGCCAGGTGGTTTGCCAGGTGGTTGGGTCATGTAGAAAGGATGTAGAAAGGCCAATTCACGTGATCGGTATTTTGGGATTTTAGCTTATTCGTTTCTAGCTTATTCGTTTCTTATTCCTGTACTGCAACACAACATCAAACTATCTCTTTGAGATTCCCAGGAAGGTTGCGTCAGCGGATCAATAGTCGCCTCCCTTTCGAAAACCCCTTATGTATTCATACTTACCCATGCAGCAGTGGATCGGATCACAGTGATGGGATCTGTACTTCTGTGCTGTATGGGAATTTAACCAGTGTGACAAATGTGACACCGTTCTTAAATAATAATTTACTCAGTATGCGCTGGCAGTCCGAAAATTCCTGCCCGTAAGATAACGAGGGTTCAAATTTCAAGTGACACATCCCAAATGATATGACTATGACTGCTCAAGTAAAAAAATAATGGAAAGGTGATCCCATCAGTTCGTAGTGACCCGTGAGATTTCTGGTCGTACATTGGCGTAGCTGTTAACTGCTGAGCCTCGCCATCTGCAATGACTAATTACCTCGGTACGCGCGGGGTCGTTCTGGTCGGTCTTCTTGCAGTCACCCTCCCCGTGGTCTCACGCCTCGTCGCGTCGCCGCTCGCTCTCCTTCTGCTTTCACCCCTCATCTTTTTGGTCTTTGCTCTGGGATTTCTTGGCTTTATAATCATTCTTAACCATTATCTTGACTCCAAGACACAGCACAGAGCAGAACATGTTTATCGGGCTGCACGGCCGTTCGCTTTCTCAACTCCTGCGGCATGGCAAGCAGTGCTCACGAGGTCGCAGTGGTCTCAGAACACGACTCAATTTCTTCCTCCTTTATACCCCCAGTCACCAAGTATATCGGTGGCATTAAACGACTTGTTGAATAGGGTTGTCAGAGACTTTGTTTGGTCCTGGTACAGCGATATATCGTCTTCCCCATCCTTCCCGACTGCAGTATCATCGCTCCTCCATGCATCACTGGCTCAATTTCTGCACCGGGCGTCCAGCATTGACTTTGCCGCATTCGTTGTTCGACGCATTCTCCCCAAAGTCACGTCCCATATTGACCAATTTAGACAATCAGAAATAGCCTTGCGTGGTACCGGACTAGAGCGCAAACTTACTCAGTCAGAAGAACTTGACATCTTGCTCGCTAGCAGATACGCAGGAAAGGGCGTCTCTAAGCTTCATCCTGCAATTGATAACCTCTCTACAACGTTTACGAAACAGAACGAAGAAATGCACCTTCGACGACTCATGGATCGTGTGCTTCCTTTTCTTCTTCCTGACACAGATGCAAAGAGCATTGTCTTGAGGATCACCGTCAGAGAGATCGCCGCATGCACTGTGCTCTACCCACTTCTGGATATGATTACTGATCCGGATTTCTGGAATCAAATGATTGACCAAGTTGTATGTATCCCGAGCAACTTCTCTTGTTTATTTGGCACTCAGTTCTACTGAATTCATAGGCTGGTGCTGCGATTCATCAGCAGTGAGTCCATTTCACTTCGTCTGAGTTTGAATCTCACGCCTGACTTTTAGGAAGTTGATCACCAAAGTACGAACTATCATAGAGGCGCAATTTCCAAGATCCACTGCTGACCCTCATATCCAACACGAAGCACCTCCAACATCAGAAAATATTACCATTCGAACAGATATTCACAAATTTGAGTCTTTCTTACGTAGCATAAACCGTTACTCTTCTCTTCTGGATGCCAGGAGACTGAAGAATGACATTATGGGAGAGATCAGACGAACTCGTATGCTACTCGGTATGGCCTCTGTGTGTCATGTAGAAACATATGACAATGTCGCCTCACAGCAAACCACGAAAAGGACGACTGGATAAACGGTGAGAAGACAGAGGATGTCGTTGCTTTCCTGGACAGACTTTATACCGCAAAACGCAAGGTTGAGGAACGTATCGTCTCGCTTGGCGGCGGAGATGGGTCAAAACAACTCCTATTACAAGATGCTTCAAGCAAACACAGGGTTTCCTTGCGCGATGTACTCAGGAATCCTAGCTCCTTGTCTTACTTCATGGAGTTTATGGACCGTCGACATCGCTCTCTGCCTGTTCAGTTCTGGCTGACAGTGGAGAGCTTCAAGAACCCACTGGAGATCATAGATTCAGACTCATCCGGCTCCGACGATGATCTCCAAGATTTATTCATTTCACCAACTCTAAAGGAGGATGTCTTCATGCTACATGATCTCTATTTTTTTGGCTCCGTCATAGCGCCAACTCTCTCAACGATATCTAAAAAACATATTGATACTATTCGAGAATTTGTAAGGAACCAGGCTGACCCTTCTCGAGTCGCTCAGCGTCGTGTTCGTCGTAGCGTCCTCCTCGCCCAGCGTCAAATTGAAAAGGATATGGAACAGGATTTCGAAGATTTTGAACGCTCGGATCTTTGGTTTCATGTTCTGGGTGATACCGACTTTTCGACCCTTGAATCCAAGGATGCCAGTCGCTCATCTTCCCATTCGGTTCCTTTGCCAATATCACAGTCCCATCCACCGTTTCATGACATTCCGAGCTCCGCCTTTGCACAGCAAACAGCTAGCTCAAGTTCAGGTCGCCGTCCACCCACTAACACCATTGGTGCGCTCATGTCGTCTGAAACAGGAGCAGAATCTTCGCGGGCACCATTGTTCAATGATCCAGAGGATGAGTTACAACGTGCAGAAGAGAGGCGTATAGCAGCAATCCAGGCTGCCTTGACGGATATCATGGCGTTGGAAAACGAGGAGTCCAGGCCCTCACTTCTCATGTCCCTGGGTACTGAAAGATCCTCCAAATTCGAAACCCACGATAAGAACAAGCGCAGGGCTGCTTCTGATGATGTAGAATTTGAAGACCTAGATGCGGGGGATGAAGGAGGTTTGGAGAGTTCGGTTACAGAAGAGAGTCTCCTGCATCTGCCAGCAAGCCCTGGGGACCTTCAACTCTCTTTTGATATCGCTCGATTGAACAACAAAATCACGCACTTAGAAACACAGGAAACGATGTTGGATAACCTGATTCGTAAGGCCGAATTAACGGGAGAAACTCAAGAGCTTAAGCTTCTCGATAAGTCCAAATCGGCAGTGAATCGGGAACTCAGAGAGCTGCGTTTCCGAAATTTGCAATACGAACAACAAGAAAATGCGAATCGACTTGTCTCTGACCGGACGAAGGTGTCAATCATCAACTCGACTGTCAGCGAGGAGAATGGGAAATCTGTTGTGAGGTACCTTGTTGAAGTTCAGCAGCTGGCTCCTGATGGCAATTTCGTATCGGGTTGGGTGGTTGCTAGGAGATACAACGAATTCTTCAGGATGCATAATCGATTGAGGGAGAAATATGTGATGGTGAAGAATTTAGATTTCCCTGGGAAGACGCTTGTAACAGCACTTTCCGGAAGTTTTGTTGATATGAGAAAGGTCGCGCTGGAGAAATACCTCCAAGTTAGTATAAACATGTACAGCTACACATGGCTCATGATTTTTCCAGGGTGTCATCGCTATCCCAATCATTTGCGAAAGCAACGAACTTCGGACCTTTCTCTCGCGCGATTCTCCTTTCATTGCTGGTAATCTAGATCCTCTACCAAAACCGCTTTCTGGTACAAATCTAGTTAAGAACGTCTACCGCCATGTAACTGAGAGTATTGACGACATGTTTTTCGGCCCATCGATGCTGGACGTCACGATCCAGCGCCTCACACGGCAAGCAGCTGAGTTCACAGGCATAAGAGGCTCTGGAAGCCATGATGAAGACTTTGTTGCACAAGCTTTAAATGCGTCCGGGAAAAATGCCCCAGAAGCGACATTATTGAAAATCGCGAAGGACCTGAAATTACTCGAAGAAGAGACAATTGCGTTTACTGCACCAATCTGTGATTTAATCCTGGCTGTGTTCGAATTGAATAAGAACAATTGGCTAAGGAGACAAGCCACGCTAATCATTCTTCAACAGGTTTTGGGTGGAACCATCGAGAGGTGTGTGGCAAATCACGATCCACAAAAGGGGTTCTGGTGACGTATGGCTGTTAAGGAAAATCCGAGATACTGTGAAAGGCTTCTGGGAGGAGTCGAAGGTCATTACTTACCTGAATCTCCTCAAGGAGAATCTTTGGCCCGAGGGCAAACTCAGAAGTAATCAATCACCTCGGACGACAGAGGAAAGACTGCGGACGCGGGATGAAGCAAATCGCAAGCTCTCTTCTCTGGTACCGGGTCGGTTTCTTCTTGTAACTGCAGTCGAAAGGCCAGGTTTCTAATGCTACTCGTATCATAGATCTTGCAGCAAATATGATTGGAAGAACAAATGCACGAAGAGGAGCTCGCAGAATATTTGCAGTATTACAGAATCGGCGACTCAACCAGCATATAGTATATTCTGTTGTTGATGAGGTGGGTCCGCTTCCCTGATTTTGCAAGTGCATGGAAATAATTTCTTCTAGATTTTCATGGCGCTCTTCCCGGAATCCGATTTCACATCTTAGTTATTATTTAGACAACCAGTACCCTGCACTATCTGCTATATGACATTGCAAAATATATATGTACTCGCACAGTTTATAATGTCTATCCACGGATCGGATTTCATGAATACAAAACATTCCTTGTCACCTATTCCTAGCTCTTGTCATCTAAATTGAGTGCTGGGGCTGATAATTCCTCGATTAAAGGTGCAATAGAATCTTCTGTGTTGGTTTTGGATTTCTTTACGCGATGCCTATAGAGTTGGGTGTAAGAGGCATCTGGGTCATCATATCTGAGACATGTCAACAAATCTAGTAAACGAGAGTAGCGGAAGAGACGAGACGTACACTCTAATGGAGTGTAGCAGATATCCACCAGAACCAGACATATTCATGAGGGGATGTGTCCGACCCGGCAGAACCTGATATCGGCGGAGCCAGGACTCGATAAGACTTGGTGACAACCATTCGGGATAATCGCGTAACTTCGTTTGCAAATCGGCCAAAATTTGTGAATGTGGGCTGTACACCACCAGGTTGGCTGAGCCTCCTAGATATTGTGTGTACTTTTCGATGATAGAGAGTGGGTCATATTGGGTGGCAAGTATCAGTCTAGTATGTGATAAGTAAGGAGGTTCGTCTGATGGAAAGCATAGTCACCCGTCAAATTCACCGTCAAACAACTCTCTTCTTGTTGAAAATAAATGGTCGTTCACAGCTTTTCGTTTGTTTAGTCGGGACTTCTGGCGTTCAGATTTCATATTAGAGGTTTCAAATTCACTTGGGGGAAGAATAGGTGTATATTCTTCGTCCGCAGTGGCCCAATTAAGGGATGAAAGGATGCTCGTAATTTCTCGAGAGAAGTTCATGTTGGTCATTACAGGATAGGGGGGCGGGGACTCCGAATCGTGAATTGTGATTATCCGCCCTTCGCCTGACTGAGGTGCGAAACAAGAAATCAATGGCACGCGTTGTTTACGTACCTCCCATTCTTTCCAGCAAAGCAGACACTACGATTCCTGATGCATCATCAACCACTATATACCGTCCTCCAGGCCGAACGTTAGCTAAGCTTAGAAGTTGCGACAGGGTGTCAATACGGATATCGCGTATGCGTTCCTGGTCCTTTGCGAACCAGTAATCACAAACATTGCTGAGTATCGGAGGAATAGTGGTGAACGTTCTCAAATATCTGACTAAGCATCAGAAGAGCGGGTAGAAGAGGTAGTAAAACAGTTTACATACTTCACCGCTTTGCGTTTCTTATACTTTTCTTTGCTGTACTCTGTTTTTAGTGAATAACTGGAATGTTGTTCAATCTGCTTTCTGATGATATCCTAAATTGAGCGTTATCATGAGATCAGCTGCATTTTCGTTCTGTAACCTACAGTGGCATGAGCACCAGCTTCTTTGAGTGCCTGAATATCAGTTATCGTGAGGGATTGTACAAGCTCCCCGTCATTTATGTACTCATTGGTGGCCTCTGTATCTTCTGTGAAGAGAAAAGTCAAGGTTAGTCCGAAGGGCATCAAAAAGGTTCCTACCTACTTCCTGCAAAGTCTGAGGCGGCAGAGCCTTCAGATTTTTCCCCTGAATCTCATAGGCATTGCCATATTTTTGCCCAATCAGGTCATTCGCATAAAATGTGCCAAATTTCTTGATGGTAGCGGTTCTGGGCTCACATAAGCCACAGAAAAGAGGGAAATGACGAAGGGCCGCACGTATTGGAATCAACCTTCACACTGCTAATGCCACCACTTGAAAGTTGGACGAGCACATAGTCACCAGATTGGATAACTGCATCTCGAAGATCAGGTTGGTATGTGGGGACATCCTTGTGTTGTTTAGCTTCTGGTGGCATGACGGACACAAAAAAGTGTGATGATAAATTTGGCGAAGTGATCGCCGTCGCGTGTAGCAGGCTTCGGATCGTCATGGTTAGTTCCTAAGACTACGACATTCGCATTGAAGTATGACTTTTCAACAGTCACATCAGCTCGATGAAAAAACTCTTGACGAACTCATCAAGAAATCCCAGACAGCTGATCTCGACTCGTTCACCCAAACAGATATTTCTAGTTTCATTCAAGCATTTACCCTTTCCAGCAACTCGACCATCAGGTCTAAGGCCTATGTTCTGCTTTCTGCCCTTCGCCAGAAAGCTCATGACACATTAGCGGATGACAAAGGGTCCGAGACATTGGCCAATCTCTTTGGTCCTCAAATAGTTGATGCTTTGACGGAGACGAATGACGCTTCATTGCGGACGGGAATCTGCACCCTTTATGCTTTGTTTCAGGTCGACTGGCCTGCTGCAGCGGCCATTATATGTGAAGAAGGGGTTATCGAAAACATTATGGAGGGAGTAGACTTTGTTCATTCCCCACAGTTCGAAGAGAATGTAGCACACTTACTCGGGCAAGCTTCTGGCCACAAACGCTGTAGAGAGATCATCCAAACTCAACCCATCAGTTGGTTAAAAGCTAAATGCCAAAAATCTTCAAGTCTCCCTCTACGAGCAGCAGCAGCTGTTGCTTTGGTTAAATACTCTAGGGGCGTCGCAGCCGATGCATCGGAGGCTTCGGTCCCCGGGAATACGGACGATAATGACCAAGAAGCTTATCTAGCAAATATGATGAAAGGCCTCATTGTTAGTGCGGACAATCGCGAGCCACTCTCGGACGCTGTTGAAGCACTTGCCTACCTTAGTACCAAACCAGAGATCAAGGAGATACTATCATCGGATTCTACATTTCTCCAGCATTTTTTCTCACTTATCCCGCGCAAAAAATCATCAAGCACTTCGCAGAATATAGCTGTGGATTCAGCTATGACATATGGTATCCTTGTCGTGATTTCAAATATTTGTGCTTACCAACCGCGCCTTTCGGAGGATCAGGTACAGTTAGAAAAGCTGAAGAAGATGGCACAAGCTGGGAAGAAAAATATCGGAGTCGGACAACGACGACCTTCGATTTTGGAGTCGAATGAGAATGTCAGGGCACGAGTTCACCGACTAGTTGATGCTGGTGCTCTGGATGTGATTGGGTCTGCATTGGCAATCAGTGATACTGTGGCTATCAGACTCTTGCTGGGGAAGACTCTGTTAAATATCATAGATGACAGAGAGAACAGGGGGAAAGTTCTACAAAGTGGTGGGGCAAAAACGCTATCCATTCTCATTAAACACGCTCTTGAGTCATTGACATCACAGAATCAGACACTTGACGCGAAATACCTAGAAACTATTCAGGCTTTGGCCAAACTCAGTATCACATCATCTCCTTTGCACGTCTTTGGGCCTGATCTTGGTGTTGTTTCCAACGCCATCCGGCCCTTATCAGTTCTCCTGCAACATCCCTCATCAACACTCCTGCAGAGGTTTGAGGCTATTATGGCCTTGACTAATCTCTCCTCATATCAGCCTCAGGTTGCTGAACACATTGCTCGGGCTGAGGGTCTTCTAAGCAGAGTCGAACTCCTCATGCTCGAAGATCATGTTTTGGTGCGGCGATCTGCAGTGGAGTTGATCTGCAATTTGGTTGCTGGCTCAGACGATGTCTTTGAGCGTTACGGTGGTACACCCAAGGCCTTAAGTGCTACACCCAAGCTCCAAATCCTGATTGCGCTGGCCGATGTCGATGACCTGCCAACTGTGTTGGCGGCATCCGGTGCCCTCGCTGCTCTGACTTGCTCACCTCATACCTGCCTGACTTTGTCACAACTACAGCTGGAGCGTAAAAGAGTGTTGCCATTGTTGTCACAATTTATTGACCCTTCCACCGCTGCATTTCCAGACGAAGTCAGCGACGACAGAACCACATACAAACATCCGGGTCTCGTCCATCGTGCTCTCGTATGTGTGAAGAATTTACTTACGAACACAAATGACCGCGAGCTACAAAAAGCTCTTAAGAAAGATGCAGAGTCGATTGGGTTAGTGAGAGGACTCGAGCAGCTAGTCAGAGGTGAAGGGTTGACAAAAGAACCGTCAATTCTGATGCTTGCTGCGGAAACACTGAAGGTAGTAATGGAAAATAAGCAATCAATTTGAATATATCTGAAAAAGAGGAAATGGCCTTGTAAGTATTCTTGTAGTATTGTAGTATTGCAATCCCCTGTAATGAACTACGGGAAAAGCCGACATACTTGATCCTGACAAATATCCTATCATATCGTCATATTCAATACATATCTAGGTCCTCCATTTTGTTTCACGGTCACTACTTTACTGGAAAGCTGATAACTAGGGGAATTGCGATATCTAGACAATGGTAAACTCGGCAGCGTGCGCAGGGTCACTCATCTAACCGTTATATCTATGTAGGCTATTTCTAGGAAGGCAGGAAAGAAGGTAACACCTGTGCAGCAGTCCGGGGGGAAGGCCAAAGTGGCAAAGGTCCGTCACTATCTGAAATTAAGTATTGGAATTATCCATCTGCGCATGTAGGCCGACTGGAAAGAGGGCTTCAAGAAGAAGCAGGTCGGTGTGTCGGATATGACACTATTAACAACAATCAGCAATGAAAGCATAAACGAAAACTTGGAAAAACGGTGGAAGAGTGGTGAGATTTACACGTACATTGGGGCGGTCTTGATTTCCGTCAATCCGTTCCGTGGTACGCATACAGCTCGGTTCTGCTCATGAGTATGATTGACCAGGGGAGACCCAAATAGACCTTGGAATCTACACCGACGAAATTCTCCAGCGGTTTCGAGGGAAGAACAGGCTGGAGGTGCCACCACATGTCTTCAGTATCGCGGAGAGCGCTTACTACAACATGAATGCATACCACGAGAATCAATGTGTCATCATATCTGGCGAATCTGGTGCGGGAAAAACTGAAGCTGCCAAGCGGATCATGCAGTACATAGCCGCTGTATCTGGAGGTCAAGATAGTAGTATCCAGGAGATCAAAGACATGGTGCTAGCAACGAATCCACTCCTCGAAAGTTTCGGATGTGCGAAGACTCTTCGTAATAACAATTCTAGTCGACATGTAAGTAAGGCCAGTGTCCTTGGCATATGAATTGAATTTGGAAATAGGGGAAATATTTGGAAATCATGTTCAACACCCAAGGAGAGCCTGTAGGAGCTCAGATCACAAATTATTTACTAGAAAAGGGCCGCGTAGTTGGACAAGTGGAGAATGAGCGCAACTTCCACATCTTCTACCAATTCACTAAGGGTGCTTCGGATGAACAAAGGGGTAAGCTCGAGCACAAGCTCCAATTCTCAAATGCTGAGTGTATTTGCAGATGCATTTGGTCTACAAGGTCCCGAGACATACGCCTACACTAGCATGAGTAACTGTTTGGAAGTACAGGATATCGATGATGTGAAGGATTATGCACAGACGATTGTGAGTCCTGGCTTTCAGTCACTTCGTCCACGTAGTTGATCGAAACAATCATAGAAAGCCATGAGCGTCATAGGTCTGAGTGCGGATGAACAAAATGAAATCTTCAAGATGCTTGCTATCGTTTTGTGGCTTGGAAATGTGCAATTTGAGGAGATGGACGACGGTAATTCAAGGATTGTAGACACTGGGGTCACAGATTTCGTGGCATATTTGATGGAGGTGGATGGTACTTTGGTGCAGAAAGCCCTCACACAAAGGGTTATGGAAACGACGAGAGGTGGTCGTCGGGGTTCCATATATGATGTTCCCCTGAATCCATCCCAGGCGTCTGCTGGACGAGGCGCTTTAGCAAAGGCTATTTATAATAATCTCTTCGAATGGATCGTTTCAAGAATCAATGTTTCAATGAAGACGAGAGGGGTTGTTGCCCATATCATCGGGATTCTGGATATTTTTGGCTTCGAAATATTTGAAGTAAGCGACGATTGTGTTTTCGCGGTGACTTATTTGACCTCGTTCAAAGGATAATTCTTTTGAACAATTGTGCATCAACTATGTTAACGAAAAATTACAGCAAATCTTCATTGAACTTACACTTAAGACAGAACAGGAAGAATACGTTCGTGAACAGATAAAATGGACACCCATCAAGTTCTTCAATAACAAAATCGTTTGCGAACTCATCGAAGAGCGCCGCCCACCTGGAATTTTCGCGGCCCTTAATGATGCTTGTGCCACCGCCCATGCTGACCCGGCTGCGGCTGACAACAGCTTCACCCAGCGCACAGCTATGTTGGCGAATAATCCCCATTTTGAGGCGCGGGGTGCTCAATTTCTGGTTCGCCATTACGCAGGAGACGTGATGTATAACGTGACTGGCATGACCGACAAAAATAAAGATTCGCTCATTAAGGATCTTCTGGACCTGATTGGTAGTAGTGGCAGTAGTTTCTTACAAACACTCTTCCCAGACCGCCCAGATCCGAACAGCAAGAAGCGCCCTCCTACTGCAGGAGATAGAATAAAGGTAGGATGGGCTGTCTGATCCATGGCCCGGATAGTTGACTTTGCATGACATTAGCAATCCGCTGGAGCACTCGTGGACAATCTCATGAAAGCACGACCTTCTTATATTCGAACTATCAAACCTAACCAAAATCGCAGTGCAACGGAATATGATACCAAGGCCGTTCTCCACCAGATAAAGTATCTCGGCCTTCAAGAAAACATTCGTGTTCGCAGAGCAGGCTTTGCATATCGAAACACCTTTGAGAAGGTGGTCGAACGATTCTATTTGTTGTCGCCCAGGACTTCGTATGCTGGCGAATATATCTGGTCGGGAGATTCAAAATCTGGCTGCGAACAGATCCTGAAGGATGTTGGCATCGCCAAGGAGCAGTGGCAGATGGGTGTTACCCAAGCTTTTATCAAGAATCCGGAAACGGTGCCAGTTTTACGCAATCTTTTTCTTCCCTTCCTGACTTTTGATTGCAAGCTATTTGCTCTGGAGACCATGCGAGATCGCTATTGGCACAATATGGCAGCTCGCATTCAGCGTGCTTGGCGTAACTATATGCGTTACAAGCATGAGTGTGCTCGTAGAATTCAACGTTTTTGGAAGAGCAACAAAGAAGGAATCGTATATGCAGAGATACGGAATCATGGACATCAAGTGTTGGCAGGAAGAAAAGAGCGTCGCCGATTTAGTTTGCTCAGTTACAGGCGCTTCCATGGAGATTACCTTGGTGCCAATGCAAAGAATGTCCTGGGGACAGAACTTGTATCTACCTGCGGAGTCACTGGCGAGCACGTTACATATAGTGGAAAAATTCAAGTGTTGGTTTCCAAGTATGCTCACAGTAGTAAACTCAGTCCTCGGTTTCTTATCTTGGTATATAATATTTTCCTCGCACAAATCCAGGATGCTGATTATTCAACAGACTTCGGAAGCAGTTTATATTCTCGCCACTACCACAAAAGACGGTATGCGTGCAAACACTCTCGAGCGCAAAATTCCGTTGGTCACGATCAAGAGTATCGGCATGTCAAATCTCAGGGATGACTGGATTGTAAGAGTAAACTTACGGATCAGCTGCGTCGTCTGATCAAACGATAGGCATTGAATACCAATGTACTCTCGGAGGAAGATCCCGTTATTAACTGTGTATTCAAGACCGAGCTCACGACACATCTGATACGACTTGCTCCGGTACCCATCAGTGTCCTGATATCCCCAACGTGAGTTTTAAATATAAAAATCCTTTGAATCTTACTGGTTCTCTTTTCAGTATTGAGTATGTGAAGAAGAAGGGTAAAAAGACAGAGATTAAATTTGTCAAAGATGAGAAAATCACTCGAGACGATGTATACAAGAGTCACACCGTCAAAGTAGCTTCTGGAGAGTCACCGAGCAGTTTGTCACGGCCCCCTGCCAAGAGGAAACCTGGTACTGTGCGGCCGATTAGCCAAGGTAAACTTCTTCGAGCAGGCGATCCTTCTGTAAGCACTATGCCTACACATTGCCATTCCACATAATGATTCATTAATTTTGCTGTCGATAGAAGTCTCCTGCAGCCGTACCTCAGCCTAAACCCATCCTACAGCCTCCCCCTGGCAAATCAACATCGATAGCCCCACCACCGGTGTTCAAATCAGACCCGATGCTTGTTGTCAAACCTACCACCTTAGCTGGTGTGCGTGCTCCACCGCCACCTCCACGCACCGCTGCACCCCCTCCACCCGCAGAATCCGAGAGGCCCATGTACAAGGCTAGATATGCATTTGAGGGACAGGAGGGCGAGATCTCACTGCAGAAGGATGATGTTGTTGAGTTACTCCAGAAAGACGATAATGGTTGGTGGCTAGTTGAGAAAGACGGGGAAGAAGGTTGGGCACCCTACAATTATCTTGAGTTGGTGCCACCCAAGGTAGCACCTGCAGCCGTCCCATCTCCACCTCCTCGAACACGGCCTATACCCACACCCAGCGTCACGCCCGCTGCAGCCATCACCACCGATGCATCCTCGAAACCGGTGTCTGTATTCCCAGGAGTGGTTTCAGCGAACGGATCGGCGGCGCCTTGGAAGAAATCTCTGACTCCTACTACACTCGTGTCGGGTTCTACGGAAAATATGAACGCATCAAAGAAAGCTGGTAGCAAGGTACCACCCCCTGTGGCTGCAAAACCCAAGCCACCTCCTGTTGGTGCGAAACCTGTAAAACCCTCAATTGGTGGAGCTAAACCTGGTTCTGTTAAACCACCTATTCCGGCTGCTGTTAAACTTCCGTCGGTGGCCTCGAATAAACCTGGAGCTATTGCGAGGCCGGCTATGGTTGGTGGACAGCTTGATCTTGCTGCAGCCGTAGGTCTTTTTTTGTTTTTTAAAATGGTGTTTCCCACTACAGAGTACATTTATAGCTAGCGAAGCGTGCACAACGAACGGCGGACGATTGACTGATTTCTCCAAAAGGTACGGTATGATTTGGTTTTATGTTGGGTTACTTTTGTCTTTTGCTTTTTTTGTTCCATGAATGCAATTTGGACAATTGGCTCGGAATAAATACAATATAGATTGGTTTGTCTGTACACGGATATTTGCAACAAGCAAGGCAGACGTTCGGCGAAAAGAAGACTTTTTACCAACTCTACAAAAACGGGGGTAAACAGGGTATCGTCATATGTATTAAAAAAGCGTATTAAATGATGTAAGGAGTTTCAGTGACAAGAATCGGTGGCGGTTTCGGGCTTGACAAGAGCTTCATGGTTGAAGAAGACGAAAGACCGAGATTTGGTTGTCGAGGACCCGAACGTATCACACTTTCGTTGTTCAAAGTGAGCAGAGGAGTAGGGCTATGGCTTAGCGTAAGACGGCCAGAATATGAACGTGATGCATCTTCGTCCTCCAAATGATATTCAGAATCTGAAAACCGACCAATGGTGCTGCTTCGAGCACCTGAATCCCTCCATGATTCGACTTCTTCAGCTGTTAGTACCTTGGCGCCACCTCTCGTGTCTATAAAATCTTCTGTTGTTTTTTCCAACGCTTTCTTTCCCGTTTCCAAAAGGTTTTCAATGATCAGTTTGATTCTCTTATACGTTGCATTATTGTCGGTGTCCTTTTCATGACGAGTGCTTGCACCGTGAACACCTTCATCAGCGGAATGAAATTGGACGCTGTCAGAATCCACACCATCATCACCATCACCATCTTCTTCTTCTTCTTCTCTTTCGTCATCTCCGATTTCACTTGGATCCAAGGAGGATTTAACGGCACAATAAGCCATTGGAGGAAGAAGAAGACGAGTTTCACGAAGCTGACGTCGAAGTTGGTGGATTTCTTTAGATTGTCTGGTTTTTGTTTTTTCAAGAGAAACGTTAATGGCTAAGAGCGAGCGATTGGTGATTTCCAAGTCTGCCATCTGAGTGAAACGGGTTGAAATTTAGAATAAAATGAAGGGGAATCCATCACTGACTTTTCGATTTGACTTGGCTTCCGCTTTTTCTTCATCCTCTTCGACTGTCGATCCGGGACCCAAAGACCCATTGACAGGAGAATCATCCTCTCTCGACGAACTCGCATACACGGTAAGATGATCCAAAGTGGCCCTCAAATCTGGTGACCTACTGCCATTTTTCTTCTTCTTCTTCTTCTTCTGGAACTCTGAGCTTCCTCCAGAAACGACAGAACTCTCAGGACTTGTACCAGAGTCGTGTGTGAAATTTGACGATCTTCTTGAGGAAACGGATACCGGTGGAGATTGAGGCAAGGGTGGAATGTTTGTCGGATCGACAGAAGAAAGTGCAGCACGTCCCAAACTTCCATACGAAGAACCGTGAAGACCATTAGAGGGGAATACCGAGGTCCTTGAAAATGGTCGAAAGTCGTCCGTTCCTCCAGCAGAGAGGTTGTCATTGGGAGAGGAAAAGCTCGAACGGAGACCACTGAGACTGGAACATGGTGTTGCATATCGGTGTGGATTTGCAGCAGGTACAGCGGTTGTTATCGGATACGCTGGGGCGCTCGATGTTGGTGGAGAAGCTGCAGGTGATGTAGAGGGAACAGGGCCAGCTCTGACATGGGGTCTGCCGGTGCTGCTGGTAGATGGTGAAAGTACTGGAGGGAATTCATTGGACGTGTTCCTGGCCATAGTTGTCACCTTTGAACGGATCTTGAGGGGGGGCTGAGATGCAGCTTGGTTGACTGCATGACCAAGCTCGGAACGTGTGATACGAGATGGTTGGAGTACAGGACTTGGTTTGCGTGAGTGGGCAGCTGGGTCGGGGCGGAGGAAGACATGAGACGAAGCAGTGAGCGTGCTGAATCGCGGTTCAGGTGAAGATGATTTTGTAGTTTTCACAGTGGAGCAGGATTTCACTCTAGCTACTGGCTTCAGATGTGTACCGATACTGAGAGTGGAGGAGGGAGGAGACAGTGCGCGATCTCTGCGGGGAGTAGTAGGCTTAGTGGGAGATGAAGGCCTGGTTACGCTGGGGGTCCGTCGAAGGGCGCTGGAGTTAACTTTGGCCTTGGGCCTAGAAGAGTTTGCAGGCGATGGAGAACGGGAGGAGGAGACACAAAGTCCAGACGAGGCGCGCGCCATGAAGGAAAAGGATAGATAAATAGAAATGACCCTGAGATTATCTACTACATTTCTACTTTGATGACAACACGCTCTCAACGACACTTTCAATCAACGTGCGCAGCTGGCTGGGCGAATCGTTGCGGAGCGTAGCGAGGATACTCTTTTCGACATATTTGCCCACCATGTCGACCTCGACATTGACTTGGGCACCTGGGAGCATGCTGACAAGGACGATCTTGGACTGAGTGTGCTGGACGAGCATGACGCTGAAGGTGCAGTCAGCGTCGGACACGGCGGTGAGGGTGAGAGAAGCGCCATTGATGGCGACATAGCCCTTGGGAATGAGATAGGGGAGAAGATCTCGCTGCTGGAGCTTGAAGACGACGCGGAGGGAGTCGCCGTCGGGGACGTTGCTCTCGACGATTGCGGTTCCATCGACATGGCCCTTGGAGCAAGAGTAGATACGGGGTGCACACAGACTGGCCACAACTTACCTGGACAAAATGGCCGCCAAAGCGAGCATGGGCGCCCACTGCACGCTCCAGATTCACGTCGTCCCCAGCCCTGCGCGTCCCTGTGGTCCTGTCAGCCTGCTGCACCGCGACAAAGCACCAACTGTACCAAGCCCAGTCCTCTGCAGGGTCTCGTTTGCCAGCCAGACCTGGAACCAGCCGCCCTCTTTCTGGCGATTAAAGCTAGTCACTGTCAAGCACACACCGTTCACCGCGATCGAGTCGCCAATGTGGCAGTCGTCGAGAATCGGTGCTGCCCCTCCGATGGAGAGCGTGCAACCGCCCTCGTTGATGACGATGGAGGAAATACCACCAATATGTTCTATCAGGCCAGTGAACATGGATTGAACAAATAGCAGCACAATCTCACAGGACAAAATGGACTTTGACAAATTTGATGAACACCACGTTGCCATGTCCCACCACCACTACCGTTCTCTCCTCCAGTCCTGGCTCGGTATGTCCCTCCTCCTCCTCCTCCTTTTTCCTGCTCAACCTACTTCCAGCCTTGCCCCAAAAAACCCGTCTCTCCATTTCCCTCGTCGTCTGCTTCGTCGGCGTAGCAGGCATCGCCGTCTCCGACCATCTCGAGAAAACATGCTCTCAGCCAGAGAAAAAATAGCTTGATTCACATAGTACAAGTCTATAACAGTGTGTCTGTCTATGTAGCATTAGGATAAGGCCTTTTGAGGCTGTTCTGTCCTTCCGTCATGTCCACCAGCGAAGACATGGTGGGATACCGATGCCCCTCCTCGTTCGCAAGTTTGAATTCCCAGTCCCGTGTTGCCCAGTCTGGCACTAGAGTTTCTTCTCCTTGATGATGCTTCCTGCTTCCGCGCCACCGCCCGCACAACAGATCACAGACAAAGTTCCACCACGAGTCGAAAAAGATGACCAACAAGATGACAGTAGCAATGAGCCCCACTGTGATGATACCGATCCCAATCACTTTCCATTGAGTTGCTTCTTCTGCCGAGGTCGTCGGTGCCTCTGGAACACTTGAAAACGTTGGTGCCATGGTGCTTGACATGTCTCCACTGGTGGCCAGTGCCATGGTGTTTGACCTGGTTGTTACTGCCAAAGCGGTGCTAGACTCTGATGTCGCCGTTGAGGTTGAACTTGTGATAGGTGGATTGCTCGAGATCGTCGTTCCCGTAGTAGTACTCCCGCGGTATATATGCGCTGTAGTCCTGACTCGAGTTGTTGGTATCACCAGGCTGGAGTCTAGAGGAATGTCTGGGTCAAAGAGTCCAACGAAGTCAGGCCTCGAGAGAGGAAAGGCACCGACAACGAGAACAAGAGTGAGCAGGATGATAATGAGTGAGTGCATAGAAGAGGATGACTAAGAAGTGGGGGATATTGATTTCACACACACACACACACACATTATATCCACACACTCACCATGTCCACCCGCGAGCCCATGTGGTTTTGTCATCAGGTGTGTGTCCTCGTCCGTCTCCTTGAGCCCAGTTAATCAGCCCTTCATTAGTGTCGCTCAGAGATGCATCCTCTCATGGTTTGTCATCCTCCTCCTCCTCCTCTGTGTGAGCATAATTGTATTTCAAACAGGCCCCAGACCCAACATGTGCTTCATGCCATGGGTCCTTTGTCGAAAAGGTAGGTCTCTCTTCTCCCAACTCAACTCAACTTATGTCTGACAACCACAGATTGAAGATCTTTCCGACGATCCACGCGACTTTACTAATCCACGGGACATAGCCATGGGCCTTGATGGACTTGATCCCTTCCTTAGTCCGTTCCCCCTTCCATCGCATCCTGTCAACTACTGACCTGGACAGTGAGCCTGCAGACATTCTTCAGTCGGGGATTCCATCAAACCAGTTCAACTGGTCAACGATCCCAGGTGTGCATCCAATCTGCTCTTACACAGCTTTGATCATGATCATTCCTAGTCTGCCCCGGGATTGATTTTCCAAGTCAGGAGCACTTCCGGACCTCGCCCGACATCAGTGATGATGGGTACTTCATCCCCTCCCACTGGTCCCCCCGGCTCACCTCCCACCATGTCGGAGTAGGTCTATCTCCAGCGCCTTTCTGGGCTCTAACTTTGACCCTCTATGTCAGATTCTTGCGAAGCACCGATCTGCCAAATAATCATGGAGACCGTAACCCTAATACAAACTCTTCAAACATTAGTGGACCCCTTTTTATGCAATATCTAGTGTCACTCTTGGGTCAGGCCAATCAACCGTTGACATCCATGTTCATGGGTGGAATGCCAGACAGCGGGAGAATGGGCGATTATGTTTTCACCCAAGAAGGTGAGTGTCAAAGCCTAGATGAAATGCTATCCCTGTTTCTGATTTTTTTTTTCATCCAGCATTGGATCAAATCATGACACAAATCATGGAAAATTCCAACTCTCATAGACCCGTACCGGCCACAGAAGAGATCATACAGAAACTGCCCCGCCATGTCCTGGAGGAAACAAGTACGTCTATATTACACTTCTCCGAGTCAATATAGACTCACCCTCTTACCCAGGTCCTCTGCTGTCGAAAGACTGTGCAGTGTGCAAAGACCAATTCCAACTGAGTACTGAGGATCCCGATGAACAGATTGTTGTTCAACTCCCTTGCAAACATTCGTTTCATCAACCCTGCATCTTACCATGGCTTAAATCATCCGGAACGTGTCCTGTGTGTCGGTATGCGCTTGTACCACAGCCAGATCACAATGCTACAAGGAACAATGCAACCTCCCCATCCACATCATCACCATTGGGTGCCGGTGGCAGTCCTTTTAATCATAGTTCGAGTCCATCTTCAGCCCCTCGTGCAAGGTCACAGTCTCCTCCTTTCGGTCACCGTAGCACAAGATTAGACAGAGGATCGACATCAGAGTTACACCGAAACAACCCCGGTATAAGGGGATTCACGCAATTCTTTAGAAATCTTGCCGGGCCACATGGTCATGGTTCTTTTGAAACGCCATCGAATCCAACACCCTCTTCTGTATCCCCATCCATGCCTTTGCCTACATCACCCCCTTGTGAACCTGCATCTGAATCACTAGGAACACAGGGTCCTTCACGGAGGCATATGCATCGATCGAGCTTGGATTCGTCTGTTCCTTTTATCCCGAGATCATCGACGTCGCAATCGCAATCGCAATCTTCTCGGTACCAGCTGCGAAACCAGAATTCTAGTGGCGGGAGTGGGGACGGGAGTGGAACACAGGGGCAGCGACCACACGTTCCAGGAGAGTGGTCGGATGATTTGATGGACCTGGATTGAGCGTTTTTACTGCCATCAAGTTTAGATGAACTTGACCAAAGGTGTTTTTCGAGACAAGTTTGGATCCTTTGTCTTGGTTATGGGAATAAGCGTGCTCTTGCAAAATACATGTTCGTGGTTAAGTTTGTAGAAATATAGACTCAATCCGAGTACTATTCGAATTGGTATAGGTATATTCCCCACCCCTGTTCGCCTGTAAAACAATATAGTTGTGAGTTTCCATGACAAATTCCATGACACTTGCGGCAAGTGTTTATATATAGATAGATGACTTGAGGCGATCAAAAAATTAACTTTGGGTGCTCCAGGATCAGGATGGAGTAAATGGGTATGTGCGTGTGTGGCGATAAGAAATCGTCGTCGTCTTATCGTCGTCTTATCAATGATGTCATATTTCAACAAGCCGGAATCTCGGTATACTACCACCGATCGGAAGCGGTTGTTGATAACAAAAAAAAACCCAGCCCTTCCCAGCCCTTGAGGTTGTTACAATCAAATCACACGGGAGAGGACAGAGACATGTATAATGTATGTATAGAAGGTAGAAGGGAGAGGTTACAAGATGACAAGATGATGGTAAAAATGGAAATGATCAAGATCCATGTCAATAGAAAAGAAGAGTCAAACGCTATAACGAGGGAGCGGGCAAGGGATTGAAATAACAAGTTGAAGATAATTCAAACCAACCAACTCCATGAGCCTTGCAAAAGTCAACTCGTCACTTTCGAATTCCCAGACAAGGATCGGATATCAAATCCCTTCCCCCCAAAAAAAGACTTATGAATGGCATGATAAGATAAAGGCTCACAGATGTCGGCTCTTCGTTGAACGGACAAATATTGATATTCCAAGCAATACAGATACCAAAATCACAACAGAAATAGAGAAACCCAAATGTAGATATACAATTCAGTTCATCTTCATCTATCAAATCTCAATTTGTTGTGGCCGTTGTGAAAGGAGTGGTCGCAAATCCAACTGAACCATTCGCAGAGTCGAAGACCGAATAGAAACGCTCAAGGAATGCATAACCGTTGACAAAATCGAAACCTTCACCACTTGGGGTACCGATATCGCCAACAATTAGATAGACACTGTTGGCATTTCCTCCAATAGCAGAATTAAGCGCACGAGGCCAGATTTGAGCGTTTGCGGTCAGTTCATAAGTGACCTGCATTCGTCAAGTGAGTTGAGATCAAGTACTATGTCCAGACGAAGGCTTACACCGTTAGTGGTAAAGAACAAACTCTGCAGGTTTGCGAATTGGGCCGGAGTAAGGCGAAGCAATCCTGTGTTGTTATCTAAAACAGCACCCGTGGCTCGTTGGTAGAGGGTGATAGCGTTCGAGGCAAGGAGAAGGAGAGTAGTACCTGAGGATTTCTTTGTTGAACTTGATAACACAGAAAACTCGAGGGAGAATTTTTACCAGTGTCAACGATACCAGCAGTAGTCCCCAAGATGTTGGTGGAACCATAGCGGACGGATTGGTTAATACCCCAGAATAGGCTGGACGGTGAAGTAGAGGTGCGAGGACTAATAGAATTTAAGTGCTGAATCATCGTGTAGGATAGACGGAATCATACGTGAAGTTGATGGCCCCGGTGAACTTGCTAGAGTCGGTTCCACCTGAAGCAAAAACAGTATTTATAGATGCTGTGATAATTGAGGAAAGATGGCAGACCCCATGTAAGTTCCCCATTCTCGACTTCAATGGTATTGGTCGGCTCGAAAGAGATCCCAATCTCATTGGAGGTGATCCTGCCACTGGAGAAGAGGTTGTCGGTTACGGTAGGTACGAGAGAGTTTACTGCAGGAGACAGCGTTCCTGAAATAACTGTATGAGCAACAAGCAAAGGTTAAAATACAGTAATAGCACCTCGCGTGAGATCGACGGGGCCAATGCTATAATAATAGTTAATGTTGGGCTCAGATTGCACTGGTGAAGCTCACCCTAAAATACCATCTGTGCCTTCAAAACCACTCGACTAGATAATAGAATGAGTACATTGTTCATCGAATTCAGACCACTTGAATTTACCCTAGTTGCGACACCGATAGATTGTCCAGGAATACTCAACGAGGCAAGGGTAACAGTATCCGTGAACTCGTTGCCTAGAATATGGATTGGTAATCTTTCGAACTACGCCAATAATCCTATGTACCTGAAAATGATCCTGAACCATATGAAACTGCCTGAAGATGAGTTTAGTGAAGCTGTTGTTGTGCAAGAATCTATAGTACATACGACGCTGTTGCCGGTCTGCTGACTGGTTGATGTTCGAGCGTATGCACGCCCAGCTCCGACCCAAGTATTAGAACTAGAATTACCCGTTGAATGTAGACCATTTTATACCGACAAAGAAAACCCGTACCTCCCGGTGTCAACGAGAAGTTGGTCTGCAATAAAGGAATGGTCAGTAGACTCATTGTCATTATCTAAATTGGGGCATACATGTTGTGGCAGGAGAACCAACACCAACAGATGCGATATAAGTCACTGCTTGATTGTCAACAGGTTCATTGACAATTGCCGCCTCTTCAAGGGTGAGCTCATCCCCAAGGACCACCTTCGCGCGGGCCTTCATAGCCTTGACACGGTTAAGGTCATGTTGATAGAGGTTTTGTGCGCTGGTAATATTAACACGTCTGGACAAAGGAAGCGTGACTGGGGAGTCGCGGACTTGAACGATCGGCTTTGCCGCCACGAACAGAGCCAGCAAAAGTGCAGTAAGAAGTGTAGTTGGGAACATTTCGCCTTCGAGTTGTTTAGACGGTGAGCCTTTGGAAGTAATAGAATAAGTCTGTGTGACAACATGAGTTGTAGTGGTGGGGGGATAAACGGCTCACCTCGGATGTTCCGGGTCGATGAAAGTGGTGAAGCAAGTGAAAGCCATTAAATACTACGAACGAAGTAACCGATGATAGCAGGACATGTGGCGGAATTGAAGTGAGACAAGATGAGTGAAACATTGCGCATGATGAGTCGGCTGGACTAATTCTCACTCGGCCAGGCGACCACATGGACTCTCTAACCCTGTCTGAATGTGCCTTCTGCCAGAAATCACCCTCTTATGCTGGTGATTATAGCACCATCTGCTCAGAAATCACGTATTCAGGAGACAAAGTCCAGAGGATCGGGATGAGGGCAGCATTTTAATCAGAATTCGTGAGACAAAGAAGGCTTGATCCATCAAGGACGAGAACAATTTGTGCTCACGTTGAGCTTCGATAACAAGAACTTTTTGACCTGAGAAAGGGTGGGCAAACTCACATGTTCGGGCATGATGGATAAGAGAATTCACGCACTCTTTAACCAATGGTGACACGTCGATATTCAATCGTATCCTTTGTATGCGCACGGCTCGTCTATGAGTACAGGTCCAGTGAGAGTTTCCAGCTCACCAGTGCTACTTTCTCTCAAGATCATCGAGGAATCTCATGTAACGACCACAATGTATTTCGAGATCCGTGCGAATTGGATAACAGCGATGGGAAATGGCTATTGTGAGGCTTTACAATATGTTGAAACTACTACATGAGTCCTTCCTTGGTTGATGCCTTAAGCAAAGCGGACCTTTTCACCTGGACGACCATCAGACAAGAGGACAACAGCCTGAAAATTGGGGTCATCATCGAAAGAAGGACCGTAGTGGTGCAATCAACGTACATATTTACCACTAATCTTCCAACCAGGCTCTGCTTGGTCCAGCTTTTCTGCCATTTCGTCTCCCGCGAGGCCTAAACCAACAACTACGTCGCTCTTGATAGTACGTAAACTGGCAACTCTAGGTGCTCCAGCAGCGTTTGCCATAGGACCAATGGCAACATCAAATGGAGTGCTAGCTGGGGCGGCGCAGTCGTATGTCAGCTTGCGATGATTGAGATCACCCTTAAAAATCACAAGATCTGAACGCGACAGGTGGAGGAATAAATCAGGTGCTTCTGAATGCAGATCCCAGTAGGTATACCCGGTACACCAAAAGGGGTGTTGTTCATAAACCCATTTGCCCTCTTTTTCATATTGCTGTACGGTACCATGTAAGTCTTTGGTATCATTTATGCGTGAACTGGGCAGACCTTCCACCTTGCGCCCAAGCGACGAAGAGATTCCATTTCTTCTTCACTCGCTTTTGGGAACAACTGACCATATACCATGGTATTTAGCAGCCAATTCCAGTCCTTCCTGGTCACGTCGGAAACAAACCAAGGATATCGTTTACCATGGAAGCGGACCTGTGTAGCAAGGCCACTCTGCAGCAAAAAGTCGGCTAAGTGCGAGCTTCTCATAAGCAGGAAGTAGTCTACTGCAGGTAGAATACCACAGACCATAGACCATGTCACAATACAACTCGAAGCCTGCATTATCAAGCACAAAATCAATTCGGCCACCCGTTTTCTCTCGAAGATCCTTGACAGTCGCCCACAGGCGATTCAAATCATTACCCAGAATGTTCTTCTCGGTTGCTGCCAGGTGATCACCTCCGGTTGATTGCAGAGCCTTAATTTGTTCTTCGGTCATGTTGATGAGGAGCGACAGATCCGTGGAATTCCCCCACAGACAAACTAGCACAAATGAGAGAGACGAAATATAATCCAAGGGACACAGAGATAATCACCTTGAGTCAATTCTAAGAACATTAATCGCTCAGCCTCAAGCTTTTCCTCGGGAGACAGCCCCTCTGCGATCTTGAATGGTTCTGCAAATCGCATGGACAATTCAAAGACAGCGTCAGCTGAACGCGAGAAAGTATCGCACTACAAGTGTCCTTAGCGATGAACAATAGCAAAGATTCAGTTAAATACCTTTTGTCGATAAAAGACGTCGTAATTTTTCCAGAATTTGCTAACACTGAAACACTCATGCAACCGACGGTACTTATAGGCTTCTGCGAACAACCAAGGAGCATTCATGAAATCTTTCCCTGTAAGAAGGTGTCAAATGTGGGCAGCTATCATCCAATCCTATCGGTCAGTCTACCTTGGAAGTACTTTGCAATTTCTTTGTTCCACAGAGCAACGTCGGCTTCCCCGTCGTCAACGATAGGTCTCAGCTTCGCGTTCCCGCTGAGATCCGTCATGAGTTCCCCCATGCGTTCAATGCTCTGCGACAGGTCAACAACTTCCTCCTCTTCAGCCTGGTCATTGAGAGTACGGATGGCATCTTCAGTGGCCTTGCCGAGAATAGTAGGAAGTCGAGATTGCATGGTTGCATGAGCGAATGAGTATTCATGGTAGCCCCGATAGGCGGGCCAGGGTGGGTTGTTGGGGTCAACCTACGGAAATGAGGTGGGGACACGAGATTGACATCGAACACTTACCCTTGTAGGAGTCCTTGGCCAGGGTGCCTTGATATCGGTTTTCTTGGGTAAATGACCAAGATGGAGAGTAACGCGAGAGGGGGCAGCAGACATAGCAGGGACAACGGAATGTTGACAGCTGCGGGTAATTAGACTGGAATGAGTAGGGAATACGTGAAACAGCTGTTCGGGGTGATAAGAGAGATGACAGAAGAACAGGGTACAACAGATTTATACGGGATCCTGCGATGACGGCGTAAGATACAAGGCAAGATACCGGGCTTTTGAATATTGATATTTGAACGAAATGAGCATCTGCAGTGGAGATGATCAGATTGGAAGATCATTACACAGCGACCGACTCCTTCCATGTTTGCAAAACAGGGTCAGAAAGTATCAGCAAAAGTGAATGACGTCATAGTCTCTGCCATGCTGCCGCTCCACTCGTCTCCATACGCTTGACTTGGCTGTTACATACTCCGGCCTGACACCGTTACTTACACAGGCGCTCAGACCTTCCTGCCCAACTTTAAAAAGGGATGGTTGCTGGTCGGAGGCTTTCCGGTTTGTCTCATAACATTCTCACACTAGAGAGCTTTGAACAGTATTAAAGCTTAGCCTGAGTCAACTCTTCATCCCTCTTCCTTTATATAAAATCCCAGTGATCAACCTCAGGAAAAAGGTATGGCAAGTGAAATCATAAGATTGTATCTTCACATAGTTGGGGGGATCTACAATACTTGCATTCTGTATTTTTATCTGTGAAATTCTCAACATTTTCAAGATGCTTTTTCCATGATTTCTGTTCTGTCAGTCCATGTTATGAATACATCTATGGATCTTGATATAGCCTTGAGCTTGGCTTAGGTTGCAACTAAGGCAAAGACTTGAGAAAGAAGTAAAAAAAGAATAATTAATTGATAAAGCATAAGGATTGTCATATGTCAAATCCACCCATTCTGAAGATGTGTCCATGCTGTCATTACAATATCTATAAAACAAGCCCATCTTCCATGATGGCCACCCTTCTTGCAACACATCCCCACTGGAGTGATGCAACAACTAGTTTTCTCAGTCTTCTATGATAGGGGTACTCTTCTTGAACTTGGTCTTCTATAGCAGAATTCTCCTATCTT
>Ga0157368_1000121_pt1 | contig 36195 bp, 40 predicted proteins | sample AttbisABBM3_FD_113146 | JGI IMG/M metagenome (GOLD analysis project Ga0157368, IMG submission 113146) | Fungus gardens microbial communities from leaf cutter ant in Botucatu, State of São Paulo, Brazil - Atta bisphaerica ABBM3 | ecosystem: Host-associated > Fungi > Mycelium > Unclassified ... | reverse complement strand
TAGTCACAAGACAGATCATGAGACTTGGGAGAATTTATTAGAAGATTCAAGAATAGATGACATCATACAACATGGACTACACATGGTTGTTTATGGGAAGGTGCACAATACTTAGCATGGACCATCTGTAGGACTATATAAGGTAAACTAGTTTGTAGAAGATTTTTCTATTGAGTTCTCTTGTGTTACTCAATACAAGAGTTGTTCTTTTGTCTTACTCTAAAGGACTTAAAGATCATAACAATGTGGTTGTTTTTGAGGATATGTTCAATGTCTTCAGAGGAGATACGAGTGTTTGAGTTGTCGACAAAGTAAGAAATGCCTACAATTTTAAGGTAGGACTTTGATTGAGGGAGCCTTGCTGAAGTAATACTGTCTTCATTATTTGAGAGAGAATTTTTGATGTATTTCTCTATTTCTTGGAGATCAGAATTAGAAGCAATATTGTTGGTAGTAATAATGACTTCTTTATCATCAGTATATATAAAGTCAGCTATAGTATTGGAATATATGTTTTTGAGAGAGCGATTTATATTGATGACATGAGTAGATACATCCTTAGTGAACCTTTTGCTGAGATCCTTGTTCATTGGCACAATTACTTGCTTTCGAGACAGACTCTTAGTGGTCATGATGATTTTCAGTTTAGGTTTGTTATCTGAACCATTAATAACTTTCTGAATCATGTCGATTTTCTTGTTAGAGAGATAGGAGAATGTCTCCTTGATCTTCAGTGTGTTCATCACAATATTAAGGGAGGAGGTGATGGGAGCTTGTTTAGACGAAGAGGCCTGAGCATAAGATTTCTTCGTAAGAGATTTGTTGTTTTTCTTGAAATATTTTGAAATTTCTTTGACTTCTTTTGTAGATTTAGCCAGAATAGGGGGCAGGAGAGATGAAACAAAGGTAGGTTTGACAACTTCCTTTCCTTTGTTGGGTACTTGAGATTTCATGACTTGAGGGATGAATTTAGACCTGACTTTGTTCCTAAAGGTCATCTTGTTGTCATCCACAAAAAGGCTATCCCAGTGTGACTCGTAAATAGTGGAAATAAATCCCCACATGGCTTTACCCATACCTTTAAGGTCTTCGACCTCATGAGCTTTATCACCATCAATAGATTTATCTGAAATGTATTTTCGCATTCTAAGAAGCGATTCCTTAATATTAAGTGCATCTGAGGCTAGATGCTCTATAGACTCATGCAGGGATACAGCACGGAAGTTTCCATCCCAAGACTCAGGGTCCAGAGCCTGATCGGAGTCATAGTTAAGTTGGATGTTGACCACGTTTTCATCATTAGACTAGTTAAGGGTAGGTTCACAGTTGGGACACACTGTTGCCTTGTGTTAGAAGTGCTGTCAGCCACCTTGCTGACTTGATTGTTCTGACCCTCCTGGGTCGCATATTTGATACAAATACTGCCAATGGAGTTGACAGGTTCATCCTCCACCATCCTGTCGCTTTCTCTCTTAACTTGAATGTGATATTCTTCGTCACATTTGCTCGACGAAATTGACGAGGACCTAGGTTTATGTGCACTCATTTCAAGAGAGCGACCTCTTACCTCATCATAATTGTCACCTATATCAAACAGATTTTCTAAGGGATCGATAACCATGTTAATGTCTTGACTGGAGTCCATGTTGGAAGAGTTGGTACAAAAATGATGACTTTTCTACCTCACTCTCAGGGTTTGTCCGTAGTTACAGTAACTAGTCCATTCTTACCCTCACCATCGCTCACATAATCGTTGGCATCCCATATAAACGATGTACTATGTAGTACTAGTATTAGTTCTCTAGCTTGTTTCTGGTTATACATACATCTTTGAGCTCTGAACACTCCAGAACAGAAATTGCCCATCAGATCACACACAGAAAAAAAGATATTGAATTTCAGCAGTGACTATGTCCACCTACTCAAGTCCATGACATTTCAAAAATCAAACCCATGCATCAATGCATGTAAGGAAAGATAACAGATGTATCATAAATTCATAATTCAACATTGAAGCAAAGAATGATGTTTTTGGGCTCTCAACATGCAAAGGAACGGAGTCCCGACCTCGACCTTCAACAACATCAGTCTGAACGAGTCCATAAATCCATAGAATAGAACAAAAGCAAAAAGTAGAACAAAATCAATCATCAAATCATTCAAAACCTATTCTGTCCCGATCCCGTATCTCTCGCATACGGATCGTAGGGTACCTCCTGCATAGGATACCCACCCAGTCCACTCTGACCACCTACACTTGTTCTTGATTCATCCTTATATGCCATACCCATGCTTGGATCTCCAGATGCTGGAATCTTGCCCTCTTGATTAAGTGGGACAAGCGAACTCGAGTCCGATGGTGCCATCATATGTCCCCTAAGGTTCAAAGCTCCAACAGCTCCAGCTCCAACACCCACAGTACTACCAAAGTTAGCATTGGATGAGTTGGCTGCAAGGGAATATCCTGGGCCACCGCGTGGCCCTTGAGGGTAGGTTCCACGGTTTGAGGCGCTACTACGCCTTTTACGGAGGAAGAGGATACCACCCGCAGCAATGACAGCGAGAAATGCGAGTCCTCCAACAACTCCGCCAACGATAGCACCAGTGGATGTACCGCTACTACTCGAATTCGAAGCATCAGAATTCCCACTAGATCCTCCACCCGAACCGCTAGCCGACCCTCCTACCTTTGACGAAAGCACGTTATCAGGGAGCACGCTGGAAGGAGATGTAGGCTGTTGACCGATTTGACCATTCCCAACGATGACGTAGGAACCGTTACTCGGAATATCACTGATAACGACATAAAGGAATGCAGGCCCGGGTTGGAATATGTATGGATTAGGTGGTGCTTGTGCGACGTGGAGGATTATGGTACCGTCGTCTTGAACGGTGAAGGTATTGTTGAGTTGGAGGAATCGTTGTCCCATGTTCATAGCGTGTGTCGTGAATCCTCCACGAATGAGCACCACAGTTGTGTTGGCAGCAGCATCATTAGGAACCCCAGTGTAGGACGAAGAGGGAACGGTGATATTGAATAGGTCTCCTCCGTACGATATCGTTTTCGGCATTCCCGAAGGTTGAGGGCGAACGGAGGCTGAGAAATATGGTGGATAGAAAATCTCGGCTTGATATGTGGTTGGGAAGATGGTCGTTGTGTTGACGTCGATATTTGGGTTCGAGCCGGCAATCAATACCGACGCATCGGGTAGAAGAATAGCAGAAGAATGGTACAAACGAGCGATGTTTGATGTCGCAAACCCTTCGTTGGACCATCGCGAGCCAGCAGGTGCATTGGGATCATAGATGGCAGGGGTACCTACTGGTCCAGAGGCCAACGACTCTCCAAATGGCATTTGATCATAAGTGGGCGTGAGACCAGTTTGTTGCGAGTATCCCGCTGTTCCGTTGAGGCCTCCATTGACCACAAGAAGTTTCCCATTGGGAAGAATAATGAACTGACCCATTGTTCGGCCCTGAAGCATGTTATCGTCCTCAACATAGGCGACTTGTGAACCATCTGTAGGCTCCGGCGTGATTCGCTGGCAGTCGTTTGAGGCAGGATATTCCCAGGTGTTGATGGCAGGAAAAGCGTAATTACCCCATGCCTCATCTGGCATATCAGAACCACCACAAAATAAGATTGTAGGGGTATAATTATTAGCAGGCGTCAAGGGAAGCATGGCAACAGCGCCGGATGCAGGATAAACGCGAACGACATTTCCCGGCATAGGCGGGAGAGGGGTCATAATATTGGCATTATAGTCCCACAAAGCTTGATCAACATCAGCTCCGGATTGACTGAGTTCAAGAGTGACTTACTTGTTGAGATATTGGCCTGCACGAACAATTTCCCAGACGGCATCAAAAATGTGTGTGCGTACGCATTCAGACCAGACGTTTGCACGAGGAAGTCGAACTGCTGGGGGTCTCCTGACCTCGGTGGGTAAAACTCGTAGGTTGGGTCGGCTGCACCACCAGAGAAAGCTGGATCTGTGTTAGGATAGTTACGATTGATGTATCCTCCATTCACAAATCCCCCAATGATGATGACCGATCCGTCTTCGAGTGGCTCTGCGGCCGAGTACCATCTTCGATGCTTCATAGCGAGAATAGTGTCATCATCGAACCATGAGCACTGAGACGCCTGCATGTTATCTTGAGATGTACAGGGGTTGAGAACACGAATAGACTTTCCACCATCGAAATCCTGGTAGACCGAATTCCAGGTTTGAACAGAACCATCAGAATTTTTCCCGCTGTTTCCTCCCTGACCGACAGCATTATTCCCACCAAAGGTTACGAAGGAGCCATTGGGTAAATGCATGCCCGAAGCACAGAACACATTGCTCCTGACATCCATCAATTCTGCTTGGTGCGTGTTGAGATCCCTAATCGGTTGGGCAAGAGCTCAACATGTTGAAACCAAATCACGAAAGAAACGTACCATACTGAACCCCACGCAGGATGGCCATTAATCACCGCAGCATTCCCCTCAGCCTTGTCTAGGATATACACCTTCTCCATATTTCCAACAAACATCTACAAAAACAAAACAAAAAAAATATTGCATGAGAGACCCGTCAGAGTAGCCAGCTGATAAAACTCACCATCATCGCGCTGATTTTTGTACTCCCTCCATCCGCAAACGAGCCAGCAGTCGCGGAAAACGAAGGGGATACCGCAAGGCTCAAGACAAGAGCCAAGCGCAAAACAACAAACGACCTCGACCTCGACAACCTGAGCATTCAGTGGATCGCCTTTTCAAGGTATTACTATTCTAGTGGGATATCTTCAATTATTCAACAAGAAATGAAGGCAAGACGAGAGGACAACGAGAGGACCCAGGAACGGAGAGGGAAATCCACGGAGGCAAATGAGAGAAATAAGGAACAAAGTGCAATAAAACTAAATGGAGCCCATCAAGTGCACAGCCTCCCCGCGCATCAAGCGCGAACAATCTGCTTGCCTATCTCTGCTCGCTCACAACAAAAAAATATGTCCGGGAACATATACCAACGTCAAGAAAAGATGACTTGAGTTTTGAAACAACCAAAATCAGTTTTTGGAGGATCCGAGCCTGGGGATGCCGCCCTTGCCGAACCATGGTTTCGTTTCCGGTTGTAAGGCCGTAGCGCGGAAAAATATGAATATAAATATATTGCATACCCTGATGTGCCGACGGAAAACTTGCGGCTGCTCTCATGTTCAAGAGTAAAGCCGGAACTCGGCAATCCGAATCATGAGCCACAGCGTCGGAAAAAAATATGTTATTTACACCTCGTGATCAACAAAATGAGTATGCGATAAAATGAGTGAACTGATTAGGAAGAAAGTCCGACCAGGCTTATGCTAGTATGATAATCTAAATACCGTCCGTGAGTCGAGGAAAAGTCATTTATGTGTAGCAAAAAGACTTGTGCATGCAATATAATCCAAACCAGTGGTAGGACAAGTCCATGAAACAATATCAGCAAGTCTATCTTTCAAAGTCAAGACATCATCTCATCGAACTCGGTGAATGCATCATCGACCGCTTGGTTGGACTGTGTGGCATTCCGTACGGCGCTCGGTACGTATCTTCAGAGTCTCTAAAAGATACCGATGGTCTTTCCCCACAACTCAAACTTGGAGCTCTCTCGCTCCACACCGTGCTTGCATTGTCATGCTTCAGCGGCAAGGAAGCACTCGAATCCGATCCTTTCAGTCGTGAATCTTGCCCGGTACCAGTCATATGTATCCCAGCAGCAACACCACGGACTCCCCCTCCAGACACGAATTTTGAAGAACTGCTCATAGCATACTCCAAATTCGAAGGTTGCCTCCTCTGCGCAGCACGCTTCTGGCGAACAACGAAAAGGCCAATAAGCACACCGATCAACCCTATCACAACAATGACTCCCACGACCCCTCCAATAATTACTGGGGTACTCAGTTTCGTACTCGAGCCATTCGTCTCAACTTGGCTAGATCCACCTGCGCCGGCGGCTGCCTTGACACTATCAGGGAGTGTACTATCCGCTGCTATCGGTTGAGGGCCAATCTGTCCATTACCAACAATGACATAGGATCCGTTTGATGGAGCGCCATTTATAACGACATAAAGGAATGCAGGACCGGGTTGAAGAATGTATGGGTTTGGAGGAGGCTGTGCGACATGAAGGATGATGGTTCCATCTTGTTGAACCGTATACGTGTTCCTAAGCTGCATTGCACGCTGTCCCATGTTCATCGCATGAGTCGTGAATCCAGCCCGGAGAAGAGTAACCACTGCACTCGCAGCAGCATCATTGCTCGAGCCAGAATATGAGCTGGCAGAAATAGTAATATTAAAAGGGTCACCACCATACGAAAGCGTCTGAGGCACACCGGTGGGAAGAGGGCGGGTTTCAGCAGAGAAGTAAAAAGGATACAAAACCTCCGCCTGGTAAGTGGTAGGATAAATGGTTGAAGTGTTGACATCGATATTCGGATTGGAACCCGCTATTAGAACAGAAGCATCGGGGAGAAGCAAAGCAGAGGAATGGTACAGACGAGCGATATTAGAAGTGTCAAAACCCACGTTGGACCATCGACTACCCTTGGGCGCTTTTGGGTCATAAATGGCTGGTGTTCCAACAGGACCTGATGCCAGCGATTCACCATATGCCATGAGGTCGTAAGAGGGGGTTTGTCCAGTCTGCTGGGAGTATCCTGCAGTTCCATTCAGACCCCCGTTGACAACCAAAAGTTTTAAGTCCGGGAGGATAATAAATTGACCCATTGTCCGTCCCTCCAGCATGTCGTCATCTTGTTCGTAGGTTGGAGAAGAGCCATCTAAAGGTTCTGGTGTGATTCGTTGACAGTCCTTAGAAGCGGGGACTTCCCAGGTATTGACAAAGGGATACGAATAGTTACCATAGTTGTATTCAGGCATATCGTTGCCGCCACAGAAGAGGATTGTTGGTGTATAATTGTTATCAGGTGTGAGTGGTAGCATGGCTGCCGCTCCAGAGGCGGGGTACACACGAACGACGCCATTTGGCATGGGTGGGAGAGGAGTCTCGACGTTAGCACTCGAATCCCAAAGTACTAAAAATAGCGATGTTAGAATAGAACATGCATGTGTAAAAATAGCACCAATATACCAGTTGAGAGGTTAGCTTGAACGAATAGTTTCCCAGACGGCATAAGAAAGGCATGAGGGAAGGCATTTAAACCGGACGTGCCAACCAAGAAATTGAACGGTTGCGGGTCCTGAGTTTTCGGCGGAAAAAATTCATATGTGCAAACAGCAGCACCACCTTCAAATTGAGGGTCGACGTTGGGATAATTGCGGTTAACATAGCCCCCATTTGCAAAACCGCCAATGATAACAACGGATCCATCTTGAAGCGCCTCTGCAGTCGAATACCATCGCCGGCTCTTCATTGCAAGAACAGTTGGGTCATCAAACCACGAACACTGAGGTGATTGCATGTTGTCTTGAGATGTACAGGGATTGAGGACACGAATGGCCTTGCCACCGTCGAAATCCTGGTATACAGAGTCCCAACTTGCTGATCCTTGGCTTGGATCGAATTGGGATCCAATGTTTCCACCGACACCAACAGCACCATTACCTCCTAATGTAATGAATGATCCGTTTGGCAAATGCATCCCGGAAGAACAGAACACATTCGTCCGTACGTCCATCAGCTCAACTTGATGCGTGTTCATATCCCTAGCACAAGATCCATATCAGCATTTGGGAGAATACTTCACGAATGGTGATCACACGAACAAACTTACCACACAGAACCCCATGCCGGATGTCCCTTGACTTGAGCCGAATTGCCTTCGGCCTTATCCAACATATACACCTTCTCAGAATTTCCAACAAACATCTATGTGGCCAATATTATCAGAGCCTGGCGTCAGCACATAATCTTTTGGTTTTCGAGATAGGAAGAAAGTAGATGCTCACCATCATCGCGCTGACAAGCGTGTTTCCTCCATCCACAAACGACCCGGGCCTTTGAGCGACAGTATATGTCGCTGTTGAAGCAAGCAAAAACAAAATAAAGGAGAGTGGTAGGCGCAACATATCGCCGAGGGAGAAGGGACAAAAGAGAGTGAAAAAAGAGTGACTGGAAGTGGTGGGAGAGTAAATGTCTGCCTTAAAATCACTGGGACCCCGACCACCGGGTGCCTTCCCACCGTCAAGACGCATCCAATTGTTCGCTGAATCTCCTAAGAGAGAGGCTTGTCGGGGCGATGTCGAGAGAATGACTTGGAAAATTTTTGTTCAGCGAGCTCAACAATAGGCAGATTTCAATGCCGAAAGTATGCTTCTTTTTTGTCGAAAGGTGCCAGCTCCCTCATTTCTTTCCTGTGATAGACCGCTATCGCTATCGGATGCAACCATCATCTCATAAACCGAGGGAGAGATGGAGCGGAAATGTACCCATTTGACTTTGGCGGAAGCAATTCCCCTCCATTGATGTGGACCTCACATAGCAAACGATGTCTATACATTGGAGCTCAACGGCCGCTTTTCGGTCCTACAGCTGGGATTCGAAGAATGTCGTTGTCATGATGATCATCGCATGGCTGGAGATAATCCGCACAATTGGTTCGATGGATGGGCGCTAGGATCAACTGACAGTTGACAACAAGAGCATCGGACGAAACTATTTCTGGTGAACAATGATTGGTTCAATGCATCATTGTTCAATGCGCCTGCTTTATTTTCTTAGCATTCCGTCATGGACGTGGATGGGGATGGTGTCATGGTACTCCTGCAATGCCTATATCGTCGTCCAGGTCCTGGCCTCTAACCAGAACTCACAGCACAGCGACTCCTACTTCGCAAAAGTATCGCGTTACGTCATGATAGGCTCTGTATCCCCAGCCTCAGATACTCGACGTTCCATCGGTGTTTATAGCTCGCGGTCTCTAATAAGCAAGTTCCCTAGCTAAGGTAGAAGGCACTGTGCCTAGAGAGAACTTGATTCAGGATGAAGAGCATCGACAGATTGAGATTGAGTTGTTGCTTGTGTTAATCATGTTCGGCTATGTGGAGTACGTCGATGTCGTACAACGGTATGTTTTTTTGGTTCCCAACGTGTTATCTGATATCATACTGGTTGCAGTCCCATCGTCTCATGAAGACAGCTGAAGTTGGTCTTCATCTGTATGGAGTCCCAGCTTGATCTCGAATTTGGATTTCGGACTTGCCTTGAGTCGAGAGCTAAAATGCCCAGCCGCTAAAATTACAATTACTCCTTTGTCGGTTACAACAATGAATTTAAGACTTGCGGTATCACTAATGGCTCCATCTCCGAGGACTTTCGAGATGCTCCTCCACGCTCGTCTATTCCTTGTAATCCTCTTGGCTGCTGGTCTCACTGTCATCGCCATACCTGCTCCCCTCGGACATACAACGCCAAAATATGCCTCTTCTCGGATCATATTCAGAGAAACCCCTTCTACGACTGAGCAGAAACACGGTTTTGACTTTGTCGACAGAGCCGACTCATCTCACTACAGACGACCGAAGTTTCCATACCATGCCAACCTCAACTTTGGTGATGACGATGATGATGGTCCTGAAGTATTACCCGCTTTCCAGTCTTCTAAAGTCGTGTCAACACCAAAATTCAGGAGGCAAGAAATGAATTATGTAGAAGTACCCCAGCCTGTAAGAAGGACCTATGGAGCCTCGTTGGGACGGCAGAATGTACTGCTTGAGGAGCAGATCTTGAATTTATTGAGTCCCCCGAAGACAGATTTGGGGAAGGTGAATGATTTCAAATGGCCATTCTCATTGAGTCATAACCGGTTAACCCAGGGAGGATGGGCGCGGCAACAGAATGGTGAGTTGTTCTTGTTGCGGTGTGAGAGAATAATGATGATGGCGACAATGGATTGCAGAGAAACGGCTTCCCTTTGCAAAGGATCTGGCCGGCGAGTGTCAATTACTCATCCCGAGCAAGCAAAGACTGACTACGATCTCAGCTGTAAATATGCGCTTGAAGGCTGGAGCTATTAGGTGCGTTTGAAGTATCGTCATCAGCTTTTGACTGACAGCTTTGAACAGGGAGATGCACTGGCAAGTTACTGATGAGGTATGAACGGTTCTCTGGATTACTTGATTCAGATTGACGCTTCTAGCAGTGGGCATATGTTCTGAAAGGGTCTCTTCGCGTTAGCGTTCTGTCGCCAGGTGGAAACAATGAAGGTGTGGAATATGGAGCCGACGTTGTATGTCACTTTATTCATGTTCTCCGTATATCTCACACCTAATCAAAGCACTCAAGAACGAGGGTGACTTGTGGTATTTCCCTGCAGGCAATGCCCATTCCATCCAAGCAAAAGATACGCTCTCAGAGGGTGCCGAATTTCTGCTCATCCTCAATGCAGGTGCATTCGATGAGACCGATACGTTCCTTCTCAAGGACTGGTTGACTGACGTACCGAACGGCGAACTTGCAAAGAATTTTGGAACGCATCCAGACACGGTGCCGTCTGCCCACATTCCCGAACATGAGCTCTATATATCCCCTTGTAGGGTTTTCAAGTTCCTTCCTTGATGCATCTTGTGTCGTTGATGAATGGAATCTCTAGCCAACCCTCCACAACGGCAGGATATCAACAAGGGCGTCGTCGCTCCAAACACAACAGATCCGAAATTTTTCTCGACATATCCATTATCAAAAGTCACACCAACGGTGTTTCCGGGAGGAACGATCAAGATTGCTGATTCAAGGAACTTTGAAGTTGCAAAGAAGATCGCAGTGGCTGAGATTTCTGTTGAAATTGGCGCAATGAGATACGCGATTAGATTGCAGTGTCACGGCTGATTAGGTCGTTCTACTTTCTGAATTAGAGAGTTACATGTGAGTGCTTTTGCTGAAGTAAGACTGGCTGGGACCGGCTGATAATGATATATAGTGGCATCCTACTCAACCAGAGTGGACTTTAATTCTTAAGGGAAAAGCACGGATCACACTCTTTGCGGCTTGGGGTAGTGCTGCAACTTATGATTTCTTCGTGAGTATCCTTCAAAACCTCGAGTTCAGGAATATTTCATATAATGTGCTCCGCAGCCTGGTGACGTCGCATACATTCCCCCATCGTTCGGTGAGTGAAAGGATGGTCTGAAATGTATAAATCTATGTATTGATACCTAAGTCAGGACATTATATTGAGAATATCGGAGATGAACCTCTCAAGTTCCTTGAGATATTAAAGACGGGTCAGTGCATCCTTTAGTTATTGATTTTGGACGTTACTGAGCACGCTACTGTGATTAGATGTCTTTCAAGACATTTCCCTTAAACAATGGCTCTCATTGACTCCTCACGATGTTGTCAAAACGCATCCTGGCTTTGATCCCCAAGTCCATTAATTCATTCCGAAAGGAAAAGAAGATTGTCGCTCCCCCAACCGATTTCTCTCGCCAGCATAATACCTAGTTTGTACATATACCGCATTCTACTTCGGAAGCGTGGAATCTTCCTTAACCATGATAACGTCATTTTTCATTCCTTTAACAATATACATACAAGGCACAGGAAATACTTCTTCAATTACGTGTGTCCATTTCTCTCACTCATATTCGATTCAGACTTCCCACAAGTCAGAATTAATCAGTAAGCGAATGTGAAAGACGACGTACAGAAGCTACCGCTGTTACTACCGCCACGGCCGAAGTGCTCGACTCCTTCTTTAAGACCTTCGCCGATCCTTCCAGCCGTATCCTCGTTCTGAGCGATCTTGATAAACGAAAGTGACGTAAGATGCATGAAAAGTGAGACATACCATGTTGAGACCAACTTTGCCAGCGATGTCTTGCACAGCGTTAGTCATGAAGTTGCCACCAGAGGTGTTGGATGAACGATAGGAGTCATTGTTGGATGAGCCATACTGGCTGCTGTCACTAGAACCGTGGCTCTTGTTGGACATCCCGTATGAGTCGTTATTTGAGGAACCGTAGTTGTTGCTGTTGTTGGACGTCCCATATGAGTCGTTGGAGGAGCCATAGGTATCGTTGTCGCGCCTGTTGGAGGAACCAAAGTTATCGTTACCACGATTATTGGAGGATCCGAAGGAGTTGTCATCATTGTTATGTCTGTTGGAGGAACCATACGAATCGCTGGATGACCCATAAGAGTCGCTGTGTCCACGGTCGTTGTTGCCTCCGTAAGTGTTGGATGATCCGTACGAGTTGTCATTCGATGAACCATATGGATCGTTATTAGAAGAACCATATGAGTCGTTGTGCCTGCTCTTGTTGCCACTTCCATACGAGTCGGTGGAATTGTCAACGTTTCTGCCATAAGAATCGTCATTCCTGGAACCATGCGAATCACCATGGCTGCCGTGGTTGCCACGATTGTGATTGTCGTCTTGGGTGATAGTAGTTGGTAACAATATAAAGTATCCAGGATGAGAACCTACCTCGATAGCTCATGTTTGTAGGGAGGGAAAGATGATCAGGTGTGGAATGCCTAATAAGCCGATTTCTTTATATTTATACCTTCCCCAGATCAAGATTACAGACCCCCTCCCCTCCAAACGTTCGTGCCGAATAACCGGATGCTGTGGATCCTGTTCGGTTCCAGAATCGGAGCCACCAGATGATGACACGTTTTTGTTCATGGAAAAGCACGCAGATGTCCAGGAACAGCAGTGACACTGAGGCCAAACGGAAAGTATCTGAGCCCGAGATGGTCGTGGTCTGTGCTGGGGGATCGCTGTTTGTTATCGTCCAGTATATCTTATCTTTCAGAATTAAATTAAGAAGAACAGCGAATGACCATCATTTGTTCAAAATGACTGTGGTGTGGGAGTAGTCGCCAACACAAGTCATGGGGTCAACGGATTTATTTATTCACTGATGCAAGCTTCAGAAAGCGACAATTTGAATGATAGATAGAAGCATCATTCACCGGTGCTGATGGACCTGGCACTGCCACAATTTTCGGCAAATGATAAATCCCGATATAGACTCATACTCTTTCCTAGAATGGAGCAGGCTATGGGAAGTCACAGATATGTAGAAAGCGGAGAACAGGCAATGTCCTCTGAATTGTCGCAGGCCTTCTCTAGCACTTGAGTCAAGCCCTGAATGATAGAGGAAGAATTAGTTAACGAAGAGCATTAAAAATGTTCTCACCAATATAAAGGCTAGCAATGCGGAGATTCTTTGTCCTATAAACCTGAGAGCACAATCGGTGAAGTATAGATTGTTATACCGATGAATCATCTCACCTTTGATTTCGTGCCAACGCTGACCCCGCCTTTCTCTTGAGCATAGCAGCGGAATTCAGGATGTCTCAATTAATATGTCAACACCAGAATGGTCTGAAATTCATAGCGACATGCTTCTATTGTGGTCCTAAGTCTCTGCAAACAATCAAAATATATATGTGGATCTATGTTCATTTAGTAATTCCACACCCAGAAATGCAATAATGAAGACTTGTTCGTACCACTGAGGTGAGATCAAGAACCGATTATCTCCCTAGATTTCCTCTATGCCCTAGGAGAGAAGGAGAGAGTATTCTATATTGTATTCGGCAACAAGCAAGCAATGCTAGGATGTAGTGAGCGGACTACATAGCAGCAGCGGTATATAAGCGATATACTGCTGACTACGACTCGTGTTCTTAACCTTCAAACCTTCGTAGCCTGATCTATCAGCTGATAAGATAAACCGAGATGACGAGTAATGGCCCAGTAACACTAATGCAAGAACATATTTGTTATGGACATTGTCGTGGGTGTGAAAGTCAAGCATGTTACAACTCAGGATATACGTGGAATGAAGCTTCATATCGAGGCTGGGATGCAAAACATGGATGGGACTTGATGCATGTACATCCTAGGAGAGCTTGGGTTCATTAATAATGCGGCCGATGGATGGCCGATGGATTTCTTCAGTGCCCTGACTTCGGAAAAAGTTTGGCGATGTCAGCAGGGAAATCACTTCAAATGAGAGGACACCTGATTTTTGAGGAATTCAAGAAACGCTTGGATCTAGTCCACCGTCATTACGCATCAGACATAGTCATCCTAGCCAAATAGTAGACTACCGAAATTAGAACTGGTGGCCCATGGATTAGAGTATCATCTTGCTCCGATTCACTAGCTTCAAGGACAAGCACAGGTATCCGAGAGCCAATGGATAGCCAGGGCCTGGATACAACCACATCTGTCGATGAAGTTTCTGAGGTAACTGTCCGACTTGCCACAGTTCGAGATGGCGCCTCTCTTGCACGATCTCTTTGTCTAAGCACACATTCGCTACACATTTGTTATGTTAGTAAAATGATCCTTTTCACAATACAACGTGATTGATCCAGATGATCACATGTAAGTTTTTCTTCTTCACCTTCAAACACAATCTTCTCTAGTCCGACCTTCATCTTCAATTTCGCTGCGCCAAGGCGCTTCAAATACCCCTTTTCAGCATGCAAATTCCACGCAGACAATGTGCGGCTTAATTCCTTGCCGAGGGGGTCCAGAGCTCATTGCCCTCACAGTGACTACACTCTCATGGCGGTTGTCAAGTATGCAGCGTCAGCTGCTAAGATCAGTTACCCAACCGGGTTCTGTTGTCGGGGTGTGTTCTGCTTCGTTACTGAGATGTAGGACCCCGCCTATGCTTTTGATGTAGACATTCTCACTTCGACGTGCACTGGCAATAGAATCCAAGAATGTCAGAACATTTCCCTCCTGTTTGATTTCCGAGCATTTGAACAACCATTTTTATATCAGGCTTTTAGCCCTCCACCTTCTCCTCGTCCGTCGAGATGGAAAACTTTCCTCCAATCTGTTGGCAGGGCTACGCTCATTTTAACTATCAGTGGTATCGGTATATTCTACTTCATAGCACAACGCGACAAGCATCCGGGGCCACAGATGCCCTTTGACCCAGAAAAAAAAACTCTCGTGGTGCTCGGAAGTGGCTGGGGAGCAACCAGCCTGCTCAAAACGTTGGATACAACTGACTACAACGTTGTACGTCCTTATATCGAATATCAACTGCCTTGATGTCCTAATCTGAGAGTATCAGGTTGTCGTGAGCCCAAGGAACTTCTTCCTATTCACTCCGCTCCTACCTAGCGTTGCTGTTGGTACCCTTAACACCCGATCCATTATCCAATCTGTTCGGTATATCACACGTCATAAAACGCGCAATGTATCCGTCATCGAGGCGGAAGCCACGGACGTCGATGTGTGTACTCAATTTATCATTCCTTTTGACTCGCTAATTCACCCTGCGAAAAGCCTGTCAAGAAAACCATCACATTCCAGGGTAAGCAGCACTCGCTCCATTATAGATGCTAGCAGATGTATGACCGTAAATTCAGACAATAAAGGGACCATGTCTTCGACAACTATTCCATATGACTATCTTGTTTACGCTGTCGGAGCCGAGACCCAAACATTCAATATCCCCGGAGTCAAAGAGCATGCTTGTTTCATGAAAGAATTGAATGACGCGGAACGGGTAAGCAGATCAAGGGAGCTTTGATGACAACTCATCTCTTGAATCCCTCAGTTCCAGAAGGAATTCCTAGATTGTGAGCCTAACAGATATTCAGATGTTCAAAATTACTCACTTATGCTGATAGGCCTTGAAACCGCGGCATTCCCTGGCCAAGATACACAGGAGATTGAACGCCTTCTTCATATGGTTGTCGTTGGTGGTGGTCCCACTGGTGTTGAACTAAGCGGTGAATTACATGATTTCCTAGAAGATGATCTCAAGTCGTGGTACCCAGAACTTGCGAGCAAAATTCGTATCACCCTTGTCGAAGCTTTACCCAGCGTCTTGCCGATGTTTAGCAAGCAACTCATCAATTACACCGAGTCCACGTTCAAGGAAAGCAAGATCGAAATTCTGACGAAGACAATGGTTAAAGAAGTCAAAGAGAAAAGCGTCGTCCTTCAGATGCCTGATAAGAGTATAAAAGAGATGCCTTGCGGATTGGTCGTCTGGGCAGCTGTGCGTATAGCTAGTTTAAGCAGTTTTGTTGATACTGATTTCACTGGCATCAGGGTAATCGTGGTCGTCAGGTTACTCGAGATCTCATGGCTAAATTGCCTGACGTTCAGACCAATAAGCGTGGCATAATCGTCGATGGTAAGTCACGAATCGAATAATCATTGTCATGATTGATGTTCCACCAGAATTCCTTCGCATGAAGGGAGCTGAGGACAGCATATTTGCCGTTGGAGATTGCACCGCCACTACTTATGCCCCAACGGCACAGGTTGCCTCTCAACAAGGTGCTTATCTCGCTCGTCAACTGCATCTTATTGCCAAGCATGATCGACTGGAGGCAAAGCTTGCGAAACTCGAGTCCTTGGCAGCAACAGTGCTTGATGAGGAAGAAAAGAAGAAGGTTCTTCAGGAAGCTGAAGTTGCTAAAAAGCAGCTCACTAAGACCAAGAGACGACAATTCGAGTACTCGCACCAAGGCTCTTTGGCTTATATTGGCTCTGAAAAAGCCATTGCCGATTTACCGTTCATGAATGGTAACGTAGGTGGACCTTACCTCTTTTTCTTCCTTCTATTTAGTCAATTGTTATCTCTTAGTTCGCCACCGCTGGTGTTGCGACATATTTCTTCTGGCGTAGTGCTTATCTGAGCACGCTTTTCTCTCTGCGCAACCGTACGCTTGTCGCTACTGATTGGTTGAAAGTCCGTCTCTTTGGCCGGTGCGTATCTAACCCTACGTTGAGTCAGGGCACCCATGACTTCGATAATTACAGTGACGTTGTCCGCGACTAATTGGTGGGCATAAAAGAGACCACCTACCTCCAAATTTTACCATAGTATAGCATTTATTCCCTACAGACACTGCATGTATTGCAACTGACTTGAGCATACTATAGACTATTTTACACATAATACTATAGATATTCATTCTGATTCCATCGATTGGATGTGACTCTTTGTTAGTTCCAGCTAGACCTGGACTACTACTCTGTTTGATGAATGAACGTAGTGACTTGGATCCGGAGTATCATCTACCCATTGTGAATTTCGCATGCACTTCCTCTCTCTGGCTACTTTTCCCATTGTTGATACATCCCCGACATCGGGTCTTGTGGACCAGGTCCTCTGTGTCTTAACACTAGTTTTTAATTTGTAGCAGAAATCCAAAAAAGCACGATATGTTTCATATGTTTCATTTGTTTGTCTCTCATTTATTGTGTAGTGTAGTTTGTGCTCTTGGTGGTGGCTATTCGTTAACTGAGACCGAACGATCTTACCATCGCCGAGTCCATTCAAACGGGACCTCGGCGGTTATAGTATTTAAGAAGTATTTAGGAGATCTATTTAGACGTGGGATCTTCTGAGTCACCGCCACCTGGGATTTCTATAACGGGAAAATACTCCGGACCTGGGAGATTACCATAATGTTTCCTCCGTTAAACAGTTCATCAAATCAGTCAAATCAGTACAGCAGGTAGTGCCTTTGGTTTTCTCAACTTCGCCTCGTCCATCTCAACTTCAAGTTCCATATCTATACCCATCTCTTCTGATGTACGGAAATACGACGATGGGTGTACCAATTTGGAGCGAAGGTTGTAATGGGATTTCTTGCCGTCTAATCTTGGAGAATCATGATGTTTGCTGAAGCCTAACCGACTTGTCTTCGTCTTTGTCTTTATGTTCCTACAATGTTGTCGTCCGTGTATTGTCCGAGGCAGACCGTAAGGGAGTGAACGGTCTGGCTGGATAGGCCAGAAGCGGGATGGTGAAGGTACAATAGAGTCTCGAAAGACGCATGATATGGGTTGATGATGATGAGGTAGTGTGCCGTTCATTTTGGGACTGCTAATACTGTTAATGAGAGTATTAATATTCGAGAACCAAAGCTCGTCAGTTGCGTTATCAAGCCTCATACGATAGATGACAATTGAAAATACAAGGCCCTATTCATCGATTAGATATGATTTAAACTGAGAACTCGAGGACTGACAATGATGGATACCATCTAAAAAAAGAGGATGAAAAATATGTGAGAGCCAGGAAAGTAATTAGCACTGACAGAATCAACCAAGATACATTGGAACCACGAATCAAGGGCGAGAGATACGACCAATGTGATCATAGCACCGCAGTAGATGGCACCAGAGTCCAAAACAATTTGTGTGATGACTGTGAAGTACAGGGCCCAGCTAGCCGTGCTACTAAGTGTGTTGTATTTCTTCAAGAACCAGATTCGAGTTGCAATAATCACTGTTAGAAACATAGACAAACCTCGATCCAGTAAATGAGGTCGTTACCAAAAAGACTCACAAGTGCAAGTTGTACTCAGTGCAAGTGCGAAGGAGAAGAATGTGATTAACCATATTTGTTGAACGAAGCTCGATGGATCCTTGTATTTACTCAAGGATACCAGATGCTTGAGACTTGAAACTGCAATAGGCCCCACAGATTACCTGACGCCGTCAAAGTAAAAGCTGGGGTCCTACCAATGCCACCCACAAAAAATAAGCACGGGAGGACAATAGGAGTTAGGCGTCTGGTACAGATGACCCAACATCTGTACAGCTACTCCTGCTACATGAATGTCAGTCTCATATGAAACCAGGAATACTTACTGCAACTCCATGTCCAACCAACGTTTGAGCAAGATAGATGATGGCACAAGCAAAGTACATAGGATACGAGAAACGGTTCCACCGATTTGATTTAGGACCGTCTCCCTGTCTATCGAAGATCTGTACCACTTGAATGATAATATACTACTCAGCTAATTCAGTTTCTCAAGCAAAAAGTGAGAAAATTTCACCCACAATTGTTGCAAGAATGAACAGCATCCCTAAAGCGCCCACCATGACCTTGTTAAGCCTATGCTCTGGAGACCGACGAAGGACCAATGTCCAATATGTTAGGACAAATATCACGGCAAATACTCCTTCAAGACACCATGAAAACAGAACTAGGCGAAGACGCCGGGACACACACCATATAGGGTGCCTTGAAGAAAGATGGATGCAACTTCGACCTGAGAAGAAAGAGGATCAGTCATGGACTGTTTGGAAAGTAGCCAAAGGATTGACCTCGTATTTGTTTACAGACATTCTCTTGCAGACCACGATTTCTAGGTGTCAGGACAGAATGAAGTTCAACAGGTGTGTTTTTATGAACTCATGCAGGGTGACACAAGTCTTGAACCATCAGCGGGGCCATGGCATGGCACAAAATGAAAGTCATGCGAAGTCTAGCACAAGGTGGCCTACACATGTACATGACATTTGTCGGTCATCATCGTAGGAACGAAGTGCTCGCATATTTCGTGTCAAATCATCACGTCTCTTGACAAGACAGCAAGTGGGTGCTCGACCATGGATCGGGCGTCGAAATCCGACTTGGAACCAGAGCGATGTGGCTGCTTTGACTCTGGTATGCAAAGTCTGTGGTGATGTCCCATTGGGGTACCCTTCCTGTCAAGATCATTTCGTAGTCTTTTGGCAAACATATCAGCAAACGATCAATCAAATCTTGCGCAAATAGCCACATAAAAGAATCATCTTTCTCCAGACAGTATACATTTCCGACCGATGTAGAGATAGAAACCCAGCTCCTTGGAGAGGGCACAGAAATAAACGCAGGATCTCATTCCTATTGTATTGTAGTTGAAATGGCTATCGACGGGCTTGAGGAAAAATATGTCAGAACCTGGGGATTTCTTGCAAGGATAAATCGTGTCGACGGTCACATTCTCTTGAGCAAGTGGCATGTAAAAATAGGTTCAACATACGATGTGGTGGATAAGCGCGAGAAACACCGTACGTTCCCTGAATGAGTTGTGTGTCTGTTATTCGACGTGTAACAAAGGCACTTGAAGGGGTCACCATTTCCACGGAAAGTGTCAAACTGCTCATTGACAAGTCTTGGGACATAATTGCGGTCTCCATGCAATTATGCTTATGGGCTTCGCGAAGCTCAGAATACCAGTAGAAAAGTTGTTCTTGTGACATCAACTGGCATCAGGGAAGCTTCACAATCAATTGCTGGACTATGCCAATCGTCAAAAAAGTCCGATCATTGAATATATCAACCCTTGGATACATATTGTCAGCCCAGCTACTCGTAAATGTGCACTGCGCTTTATCACGCGCATGATCCCACACTTATAATCGTAAACGCTTGATATAATCCTCTAAACCACTCAAGTTCGCATCAACTTCAACGCCCCACGCGCCCAATTCGTTGATAATTTCCAGCTGAACAGTTTCTCCACCTGCAGTGACAAGGACAGGCATCGTCCATCTACCACCCAACTCCCCTGCGAAGACCAATTTTTTGGTCTCCTCGACTCCCTTCAAAGGACTTCTCAAAGCGGAAGAGGTGGAGCAATCATTCCTGGGGATATTGAAAGCTTGATCTGCGACAGCATGGTCCGGTGCTGTTGCAGAACTCGGCGATTCGCCTCGAGGGGGAACAAAGATTTGGATAGAGCCATTTTCAACTGTGAGATCAATCAAGGCAACAGCATGCAGGCCTGGGCGGTTGATCTGACTGGAGTCATTGATTCCTTGAATAATCGCAGTGGTGGTAGGAATAATGGGGCCGTCACTTCTCTTGCTTTGGATTGAGAGCGGGGAGGAAAAACGTCGGATGACAGGTACTGGGATAAATTGTGCCCAATCTGTTGGGATGGCACCATCAAATTGGACTAGGTCGAGAGATGCGGCAGCAATGACCTCAAGGATAAAGGGTAACGTGTGGGAAGTATGCGTAGTGAAGTGTCCTACAAGGAGAGGTTGTTGAGCCGTGCATTGTGACAAGATAGCATTGAGATGAGTATGGAACCACGGAGCGTTAGGATGCAGTGATGGTATAGGAATGGGATCGGTTGAAGTTTTTGGGAAGGCCTGCCGAATTATCTTAGCTTGCTTGAGTGTAATGGAGTTTTCAAGAGTGGGATCCAAGTTGAACCCTAGGATTAAAGCTCCTGCATTAGCGAGCTTCTTGGCATGTTCCGCACTAGTGACTCCAAGGACCTTGACTATCGGACTTCTCCGGGATCCCAAGCAACAGAGATCAGGCCAGTCAAGCAGCTCTCTGATAAAGGTAGCAGTGTTATTAGCCCGCATCAAGCTTTCGCCGATAAGGACAGCTTTCACGCCCTGGTCCTTGTAAATGCGAACGTCCTGAACAGATGAGATACCGCTAAGTGCACAGAGGATGACATCCTTGTCTTTCACCATATCCACAAGGCGCGAAGTAGTTCCCATATCGACGTTGAAGTCATGAAGGTTCCTATTATTGACCCCAATTACCTTCGAGCCCAGGGTAAGAGCGCGCCGCATCTCATCGGCATTATTGACCTCTACAAGTGGTTCCATCCCAAGACTACGAGAGTATTTATATAGCCGGGTCAGGAGTTCGTCGTCCATCATTGCAACAATTAAAAGAACGGTATCTGCACCGTACAAACGTGCTTCAGCGATCTGATATTCATCCAGAATGAACTCTTTCCGCAGGACAGCGGGACGATCTAGGACCGATGAAATAGATTGTCGAACCATCAACATATCGTGGAGAGATCCTTTAAACCAATGAGGCTCTGTTAAGACGGAGATTACGGAGGCACCAGACTGGGCATATATCAAGGCTTGCTCAACGACGGGGGTTGTCAGTGCGATGGCTCCTTTTGAGGGTGAAGCTCGTTTTATCTCCGCCATTAGGGAAGGAGATAAAATCTCGTGAGTCCCTGATAGGACATTGCTAGGATTCCTCCTGAGACGCTCAACGAAGGGAATGAGAGGAGGGGCCAGATGCATGGTTAATAATCTTGCAATGTCCGCAGGAGTGGTTCCCGGAGTATTTTTTGCGACTTCAACATCTTGGGCTCTTTGAGCATATATTTTCTCAAGGATTGTTGGAGGCTTCGACATTGGATGATCACCTATAGATGTGTGATTTGCTAGGGGAAAAATGGGGGTATCTGCTACTTTGTTAGAGAAAAACTAAGTATGAGGATGTTGAAGAGACTCATTACGAGCGAGCGCGGTGGTACAGGGGAAGAAACAAAGCTGTAACAATAAAGGAGGCTATTTTACAGATGAAATATAAATCTACAGCGCATCACATGTTCATTGTACCAAAATTAGCAATGCCCAGTCGTCTAGCACATGTTCCCTCGACAAGGACAGTTACTGTGATAACATTCTTGTGAACTTTTCCTTTTTACATTTCTCCTGTTCCCTCAGCTGCGGAATCACGGTGGATACCCGAAATCCTGCAACTCCTGCTTAGCGTACTTAAACACTCGGCCGTCGAGATTTGTTCTCCTTCTCACTTTACGACACATAACTATGTCCTCAAGTACGAAGTCACTCGCGCAACTGACTTCTCTTTCCACGCAAACGCTCTCGCTACTCCTTGAGCATCAACGCTCACAGACCTCTGCTTCGTTAAATCCCATTTCCCAGTCGAAGATCTATCATGCATCTCAAATCACAAAGAACCTCCAACACCTTCGAACCGGCATTTTGGACTTGGAGGATCAAGATGGAAGAACAGGAGCTGTTTCTCTGCTGAGGGGACAATATGAACGGATGAGAGGCATGTTGGGCGGCAATGTTGACGGCATCAGTGTTGAAAGGTGGGATTTGCTGGCCTTCATAAATTTGAGAACGCTATATGACTTGATTTTCAGTTTGGGCTCATCTGCACCCCGGCCGCCCGCATCTTTTTCATCATCCAGCTTGGACTCTCTTCCTCGGGCACCCTCTCCCCCAGTGGTTCTCCCACCAACGCCTCCCGGCAAGAATAGTGGAGAGTTCCAATATACACCATACAAAGATGATCCGGATACCAATCCTCTCCTTGAAGATTCTGGGCTCATGTTTCAACAGCGTGTAATGATGAATGGTATATTCTATTACCTGAAAGTTGAAAGCTATGAACTGATGCAATCCCGCCGTCAACTAGATCAAGATGTCCGTCTGGACCAACTTTCTCAGTCAATTAATCGACAACATCATCTTTCCATACAAATCAATGATGAATTAGAAACACATTCTGGATTATTGCAAGAATTGGATACAGACGTCGATAGGACACAACATCGCTTAAGGAGTGCGCGGAGACAGTTGGACCGTGTTGCGAAGGGAGCAAAAGAAAATAGTGAGTAGTTGCCAGGATTAATCATCAGCTACAGCCTTTGAGAATTTTGAACAGGTTCTGCTGTTGCTATCGGTGTCATTATCTTCGTACTTTTAATTCTTATTATCATATTCAAAACATGATTATATAATTCGTTGGTCATTCGTTGGTCGTACCTCGTACCTCGTACCTATCATCCTGTCCTACCTGTTGATCGAATTGTTTCAGTCTCAATTTGCACAATTCTTTACATAGTCCACTATTTACCATTCCTGCCAAGGAGATTTGTGGCGTCACTTGTCGGGCAGTAATTATCTCAGGGTCTGCGACAAGCTATCATCGTATTTGAATTTGAGCAAAGATGTTTGTTTGATTCATCTCAATTTCACGCGAATAAATAAATGTAAATAATAAACAACACTTCAACCTCTCAACACACTTCTCTCAAGATATTTACTAACTTCCTCGACATTACTGAATAATTACTAAGTCACCCATACTGTAATGCTGCTCGCCCCTTTCCACCAACACAATTCCACTCCGAAATTTAAAGAGAAGGGAAAGGCAAAGCAGGAGACGCTGGATAAGATTCCACTAGAGATTCAGGAAGCTATGATTATTGAGGATTTGCTTTATGTGCTGTTGGTGAATCAGTTTTCTCACCTCCGTTAATCTCGACTTTACAAATGAGTTGATCAAAAGGGAATTGAAGGCACACACATCACATTTCATCCAGAATACTCTGCTGAAGATGACGATCCATTGCAAGGAATGCGTTTTGTGACATCATCTTCGCTTGGTAAGATCACCCAGCATTTGCCGATCATTGAAGTTGAATTGATTCTAGATCCCTCCTTACGGGACGTGGTGGAACGCATCCTGCCTCTCGGAACATACTATACTGCAATTTCGGCTTTCATAGAGTACCGAAGCCGTTTAGACTACGGACTTGTAAATCATGCACTTTGTGCAGCCATTCGCGACATGCTGAAGGTATGATGATTCCGTACATGTTAAGGCCTTGTTCCTTCCCTCTGAAATCCTCAATTCAGGACTATCGTACACTCCTTTCCCAGCTAGAACACGCCTTTAACTCCTCTTCCCAATTTTCCCTCCAAAAACTTTGGTTCTATGTCCACCCGACCGTTCACACACTTTTCCTTATCTATCAACTCATACTGGAACTTGCAACGGCAGACCAAGATGACACACACTCTGAATCTGAATCCGACATTGATCCAGAAGAAGAAGCACGGAACGAAGCACTGGGGTTAGGGGGAGCTAAACTACGAGCTGTCCTATCCGAAATCACCAAGAATAGTGTTTCGGGTTCAAGTGGAATTCTCGTTAAAGGCGGTGAAGTATTAACTATCATCTACGATCGAATGCAAAATATGAATGGAGATCCTACTGCGAGTGTCATCTACGGAACATTGTTGAGAGCGGCAGGGAAACCGTATGTGGATATGATCAGAGATTGGGTGTCCACTGGCAAGCTGATAGACCCTTATGAGGAGCTACTTGTCAAGGAGAGCAAGTTCATCAATCGTGAAATATTGGAGATGGACTATACAGATGAATATTGGGAACGGCGATATACGGTTGGTACAGTTGATGATTATGGTGAAATGGAACTCATTCAAAGTGGCATTCACCAGTTGCGCGACGGTTCGACCTCGGCATCGTCCAAGCGATCCCAAGCCGGCGTCCCACCTCTTCGCCCTAATGGTAGATTGCCGGGCGGTGCATGTATTCCCCCGCTCTTGGAGGGATGGAAACACAAGATACTTCTAGCTGGAAAATACTTGAATGTCATACGTGAATGTGGGATCGAGCTAAGACCAGGAGACCTCCCCCCCGATACAGAAGAGTTCTCTATGGACAACGAGAAGTGCGTAGAAACTATGGCCCTCTATTGAAATGATTCATTCCCAATCGCTACTGGGCAGGTTTTACAAATACATCGAGAACGCTTATTCACATGCCAACCAGACATTGCTGGAACTACTTCTGAAAGATGAACAGCTGATATCTCGATTACGGTCACTCAAGAGATATTTCTTCTTATCACAATCATCCTTCCTTACACATTTCCTCGATCTTTCTTCGACTGAGCTCCGTAAAGTGTCTCGTTCGGCGTCAATCGTCAAACTGCAAAGCTTGTTGGATCTGGCGCTGAATACAGATGCTCAAGGAGAAGACACGTTGTATCGTGAAGATGTCAAAACCACAATGGCGGATAGTGGATTATTTGACTTCTTATTGAAAGTGGTGAACATGCAAGGGATCGGAGCGAGAGGAGAGGAGGGAGCCGAGGAAGGGAGCGGACACCATACGACAGAGGAACAGAAGAAGGATAAGGATGACAAGAAATCTATGCTCGGTGAGCCTAGTACCTTTAGCTGAGGACCTGGATGACGCTCATGAAGCATTTCCGGAAGCCATCGATGCCCTGACACTGGATTATACTGTCAGGTTCCCTCTTTCACTCGTGATTTCCAGGAAGACCATTCTTCGATATCAACTTCTCTTCCGTTTCCTGTTACATCTCAAGCATGTTGAGCAGTCATTGTCGGCCATGTGGATTGAACAGAAGACGACGCCATGGCGGAAATCGGTGCCCCATCATCTGGATTTTGACCGGTGGAGATTACGTGTTTGTTTGCTAAGGGCAAGAATGTTGTCATTTGTTCAGCAAATACTTGCGTTCACCACTTTTGAGGTTCTGGAACCCAATTGGCGAGCATTGGAGGTCAAGTTGGACAAAGTGACGACAGTCGACCAACTGCTGCGAGACCATGTTGATTTTTTGGATACGTGTCTGAAGGAGTGTATGTTGACGAGTTCGAAGTTACTGAGGGTGAGGCTCCCCACTTTGGCCCTCGTATGTCCGACTTTTCTTACAAACTTTGCTCCTTAGGCTTTTTCACGGTTGATCGTGACATGCTCTACGTTTGCCTTGTATACTTCCAACTTCACGAAATCTGCGAATCAGGCGATCGCAGCTGCGGAAACTGCAGAGGGAGATCAAGCGATGGCCAAGCGCTGGGATTTTCTCGGAAAATTTGAAACAAACTTTAATCACTGGTGAGTGGAAGTGTTTCCATATCATTGATGGCTCCCTGAAATCTTGTGCAGGTTTCAAGTGCATCTAGATTGTGTGCAATTTTACGCATCAAGTGAGAATGTATCGTTGTTACCGCTTGTAGTGCGGTTGAACGGTGTGAAGTCTGTTGCTTCTAGCTAGCTGACGTCTGAATCTCATTGATCGCTCGTTGTCTGCTTTTGACCGTATATTCTACTTCCTTGTTCCGTCTTGACAGTAGCCCCCTCCCTCGAGATAAGAAACATACATTGCGGTCAATAGTAAGCGCTAGCGCTTACCTTTCATTGCCAATGGGCTCTATGCGGGGCTTCTTTGTGCATATAATTGGTGTCTATTGTGTAAGGCTGATTGAGAGTGCCAATTGATGCCGAGCTGAAGCGAAAAAATTCGCTGGTCAGGATGATTGATTATACGCCAGCTGTCCTCTGAAAGATTGAAATAAAGCCTCATAAGTCCAAAAATAGATTGTTTGTTTCGGAGTGCTCTACGTCGTAGACTTGATCTCTGTGTCCCACAACCACAAGCTCTTGCATATCAGACGTTGAAGACTCGTTCTAAACATGGGTGAAGTTGTGAATGTCCTAGTTGCTTTTGCCGTGATAATTTTTCTTTTTCGTTGGGTGACCTCTGGTATGGGTTCCCAGCTTTGTTCTAGGAATACAGCCCTCACCGTCTCACCTTTACTTTTATTCCAGGAAATACTTCAAATGACCCATCCAGACCCAGGTCGCCGGCGGAGGTGCTTGGTTTTAGGCCGAAGAATGTAACACAGGACATGGTACGTACACCTCCTGGGTGGTCCATTGGCCGTATCTGTCGGAACCATTTTTTCAAGCGACACAGATCTACACGAGGCACATGGGCATATTTTGGCTTAGCTGACAGACTCTCTTTACCTTAGATTGCGACTATATCGCATATGTTTCCCGACGTACCTACGTGAGTTTCAATTTATGTTTCTTTCTATATCATGGTTACAACGCACCTTACGCATATCAGTGATAATATTAGATTCGATCTCCTCCGTTCTGGAAGCGTTGAGATGACCACAAATAAAATCCTTGAAAGAGGGTATCTTGATGCAGTACGTCCTACTCCCCCTAAAAGTCCGTAGACTGACTTCCTCCGTTTGGTGCACCCCTTGAATTTCAGCCACCCGCAGCCTACTACACTCTCTATCCGCGTGCGAATACGATTGTACCGAGTACTCCGGAGGGAAACTCACAACGTTCGGCAACATATCGGCACTCGGGCGAGAAGCAATACGAAAAGAAAGGGACACTGATATCCAAATTTAATCTGGAGCGGCGCATCGCCGATGGGACAGAAGAGATAAACGAGGATGATATTGGTGGCAAGGCAGTCTGGGAAGACACTGCAGAGAAGAGAGAAGCAAGTTTGAGGGAGAGAAAAGAAAAAATGGTTCTAGCTGCCCGACAGTGAGCAAAGCATTTCCTTATGAAAAGCGTCGATTTAATGAAACTATCTAGACGTCTATTAGCACAGCAACAAAAAGACGGGACGGGGATTGCTTCCACCTCAACTCTCACTCCTACGATCTAATTTTGATTTATGTTCATGCATGTTTGCATGTCGTCGTAGATGAAACTTGTTTCAACCTTTGAAACTCGATGCTCACATTAGACCTATTGCCCTACTTCCGTGTCCCACGGCAGCGATATATCTTGTCGCTACAGCTTTGGCTGTGAGTCAATCCTTCCCGCAAATTATCGGCATCCACTATGTAATGAGTGAATGATGAGCACTCACAATCAGCAAATCCGGATTATGTGGTCGTATCTCAGGCGAGTACGGGAAGCATTCACGAGAGTCTGATTCCAACTTGCTGTCGTTCATAGCTTGCTGATTGCCCAAAAGTCGGCTTGTGGTGGTTACATCCTCTATTTTCTTTGCTTTCTCATTGTCCAGCATTGCCTCGATTTATCCATTGAACAATATTCATGGACTTGAAATTCAGTGGCGTGAAATTGTAGCTTGATTTCATTGCAAGATGGAGCTTGGCCGGTCCTCAAACATCCTGTATATTCGGGTTAGATCTCTTAGATTCATTAAGATCAATGCTTGTTACGACCTACTTGAGGTCCGACTATCGAAGCAACTACGAACGGAGCAAGCCCCACATCGAACACATATAACTGTGGCGAATGATATTGTGGAGGCCGAACTCAACGTAAATCTCTTGCATTCCCTCTTCTCTGTGCAGCCATAGGCAGTTTTCTCGCTCTGGCATTGTTCGATGGCTTCACCTCGTATTATTCGAATCGGTCTCCTCATTTGTGGCTTTTTCCATGGAACTGTTGCGCAGGCTCATGGGGATTACTATGATGTCTACAGCAACTATTGGAAAAGCACAATGCCCTCTGATTGCAACGCTAAGGTTATTATCGAAGGTTTTCAGGTCCGGGACATGGAGTTTCCGAATGAAAACCAGCTTGACAAGTTCGATCTCTTCATGGTCACCGGTTCACGTAGGAACTTTTTTCCCTCAATAAAACCCTGAATTAACATTCTCCCCTCTCCTCTCCTCCCGCCCTCTGACGTATAGTGGATTCAGCGTACGAAGATAACGTCCCGTGGATCAAGAAGCTGGTTCTTTTTGTCAGGAATCTTATTGAAAACCATCCCAGGGTCAAGCTGGCCGGTGAGTTCAGTTTTAGAAGCTCGTGTCCTTTGGCTGGAAAAGTTCCACACCAGGCATCTGCTTCGGGCATCAGATCATCTGTCGTGCACTGGGTGGTGACAGCATACGGACTGAACAATTCGAAGTTGGCCCGACACTAGTGAATCTCAGCGACATGGGTAGATCTATTTTTGGAGTTAACCAATTAGTGAACTAAATGTCTTCTTTTTCGGATCAAAGGCTGACCATTCCTTTCCTTCTGCTTGTGTCTCTCGCAGACTGTGCAAGAAATCCATACCGACGTCGTGCCATTGCAGTCGCTCTTCAAACAGCTCGTTTCGGGCGATCTCTATCTTGTTGGTAGTTCTAGTGCCACCGATGGCCAAGGGTTCATAAAATTCTACCCTTCTTTGGGAGATGCTAGTAGGACACCCCGAGACATTCACATCTTAACTCTTCAGGGTCATCCCGAATTTTCCGAGTCTATCATCACGGGATTGACCTGGCAACTCAAGGATATGATGGACGTGCCAACTTTGATTGATTACTGGGGTCCCAAGGGTGGTTTATACGACGACGAGCCTTTAAATAAAGAAGGTACTGGCCGTAGATGGTGGAAGACCGACGGCGTCAACATTATCTCTGTAGTATACTGGAAGATGCTTGGCGTAACACCTTTAGCTGAAGCATCCAAATTCGTGAGCAAGGAAGGAATTACCAGAGTTTTGCAAAAGCCTGAGGCACTGGAAGCCTCTGTAAAGGCTAGACGTGAGGGGAAAGCAGTACTCAGAAGATGGTGGCGATTGCTTAATAGCTTTAAATTGTTCAGGAAGATCCTAAGTGCAACGATTCAATGGTGAATCGATGACATGTGAGACAACTGGCTGTCATTTAGTTACCTACCTAGCCTTAAACTAATAGTCATAAATTCATTACGTATTTGTACACATAATTTATTTGTAATTTGTATTGTCATCTATGGATTTGCCCAGCGGCTTTTTTGAACTACTTTATACAAAGAGGGGCGATGCTTGATGCATGCCCTCAAAGTTTTGTGTTTGAAGATTTGAATTTGATAAAATTTACTTCATTAAGCAATTCCACTGTGGCATTTTGTCAATGCTACAAGTTTGTTATTCATGGTTCAAATCATATTCATCATTAGTTTGTGTGGCAATAAGGCTGAAAAAAGTTCGTCAATCATCGTCAAGACCGTACTTCAGCAATCCCGCGGACGGCAAATTTCGCATGTTAAGTAGGCTACCTGGTCTCACACCATTACAGTCTTTGCATACGGGACGAATGTCATAGCGATCCGTTCTCATTTCCTGTGTATGGGGTGCCAGAACGCCCAACACTGAAGAATATCCTTGGAAGAAGACGATCAGCCAATTCTTCATTGCAAAGGTATGCACGTGATCTTACCCGTTGTGTGGCGAAAATAAGAAAGACAATTATGCTGGCTGGAATTTGGTTGAGTCAGGACATGATACAGGACGAGAAAGTGACATACGCAGTCCAAGACCGTATGACTCAAGCATGTCATCCGTAGTTTGAGTAGTATATCTTGAGATGTACAGGCTTTGAGAGTGGGAATTCAGGATCCAGGAAGAAACAGGGTTCAAACTTACATTAGGGCAACAATTCCTGCGATCGAGATTGCCATGATTCGAAAATAGACAGGAAGGATACTATTTTTGAAGATGTCTTTTCCAGACAACTGAGCACCGTGCGTCCTGAGAAGAACGCCAAGCTTCGCTAAGGCAGAGCGACAAATTAAATCAAGTTTAGTTTCAAAATACAACCAGGTGACCTCACCGATAATAAAAATCCATATGACCATGGCCACACTCATTATTGATCCGCCGACGTATAACCTGTAAATTGTCACAGATCCTTAGACAGCGGTAAAAGATACCAGAACAAAGTAATTGAGTACCCTATACGTGTTTTCGGTTTACAATACAGCTTGTAATAGTTCAAGGTAGTTCCATGCGTCTCCTTTGAGAATAGAATGGTCTGAAAGTGGCCAGTCCAATTTTCTACCCAGAACTTGGGAAGTGGTGCACAACACTAACCAATCCATTCAAGAGTAGGAAAAAAACGAAGGAAAGAGGCGGAAGGTATACCAGCTGATCGAAGTAAGTGGGATGGCATTGGTTGGTGCATGAAACCCTCACCAGTCGCCTTGCGGACCCGGAGAGACTATGCTGGTCAAACCCACCGTCCTTAGGTACGACTCTATTTCTCATTTCCAGATAGAACTGTGTTCACGAACTATTGTCAACATACACTCGAGCACCGCAGGGTGTCAACGTACAAAAATGACAAAGCTGCCGAATGCAACGACGGCCCTATGGGAATCAAAATAGCAGACTGGGAAACAAGATGAGTGTGTACTTACCACCCGGGGACAGAATACAGAAGAATCGCCTGGAAGGCACAAAATTCCATTGGTGGACCAACCTCATTTTGATAGCCCATCCCAAGCATGAAGATTATGTCATATACGAAGAATGGGACTAAAAGTCCATACCAGAACGGTGAACGATGGACTCGAGGAGATAAAATTGCAGTACACAACACCAACAATCCGAAGAAAAGCGAGAAAATTACGATGGCATCAAACCCGATTACAACGCCTGAATTCATTCTCCGGGAAGGAATCAGAGTAGACCTAAATATACTTGAAGGAGAGGAAAGGATTTTGAGAATCGAACAGCAAGGAGGAAAAAATGGGATAGCACCCCGCTCTGGCAGCACTATGCTTTATGTGACCAGAACATTTGATGTGGGATGGACGAATCATCAAAGGTGTTGGCATAGTCACCCAGTAACGCGATGGTTTATGTCATGTATGTACATTGTCGTCGAGCCCATTTACTAGACTCAATTGCTATCTTCATATATGTGGCTAAATGGTTGAGTCTCTGGTTCTTACATGACATTACATACTATGACTTTTGCAACGCCACAACTGGAGCCTATTCATTGCTACAGACGTTATCTTTCTCTCGCACCTTAAGTTTCACCTTATGGATCACGACAACAGTTGCGGGCAAGGTTTGAGACTGCGACAAAACATAATTTTGGTGGGGGCCTGATGAAGAATGATATGCATCGTGAACGTTGCTTAGTACTACTTTACTACATCTCTCTGTACTTGAGTGTGATCAGTTTTCCATGAATCAGTTGGTGGACATAAAGAGAACTGACAAAACGGTAGCATGACAATCATGTCGTTCCAGTTTCACCACCTCAGTGGAAAAACGGAACACTCGACGCGGAAATAACTAGCAGATGAACTGGACGTCCCAGTAAATGGCACGACAGACATCTAACTGCCAAGTCGGCCTGTGGCCTGTGATTCACCTAGACAGACTCGCGATCCCAACCGAGAATAGAGTTGAATGTCGATTGTATTGGCACCACAAAACATTCATGTTAGATGCGATAAGCAACTCGGGAGCATGCAAGCCAAAACTCCTTTCCTCCTTCCTCGTTCCATCCAAGAGGACCTATTTCACATTCTGCGCAACCCAATAATTTTCTTCTTCTTGAACCTATTATTCCTTAAATAAGCGTAATGGCATGACAAAAATCTGATTTTGACCTTGTTCACCGACAGATTTTGAGAAGCTAATGTTTTCGAAGGCCATAGGAGAAGGTGTGATCAACCACCATGAAGTGGTTTGATCAGGACAAGGAAGTGGTGAAAGTAAAGGACTGAGAAGCATTTCCGGAGGCTGAAGCCAAATATATTCTCCACTCAGTACTATTTGAATCTGTCCAAGTGAGTCTTACCTGTTCACTCGCTCGTTCAACCCATTTTCCAACCCCTTCTTTGAGTATTATACTCCCACAGCCTTCCCGAGGACAAAGCAGATCGAATTTGTTCATTAGGCTTCCCGAGGCCGTTTGAGTAGTGACGGAAACTATCGAATCAAACGACGATAACAGTCGCCCCGTCCTACCTGACGGTGAACTACGTAGTAGCGCATCCCAGACACCTTCAGGAACTTGCTGATAGGTTTTTGGGGTGCTATTGACAGGAGAAGAAGGTGTTGAACCTGCAGCGTTATCGGTAGATCCTAATACTTCAGTCATGTTCTTCGGAATTTCCGCTCGCAGCTCATACCACGGCGAAGATCCGTACACAACCTCGCTTGTTCCCATATTAGTAAATCCAGCGTTCTCGTAAAAAGGTATGAGCTTTTCATGTGAAATCAACACTACTCGCTCGTATGGAACTGAACCTGCTTCAGCTCTTGAACGCAGCCGTGAGAGGTACTCTCTCAAAAGTTGTGTCGCAACTCTCTTCTTTCTCCATGAATTGTCAACACAAACCGAGTGAATACAAACGGTGGGTGAGCCCGCGACATGCGTATACATGGAATCGTGCGTGAGGGTTACAGAAGGGGAGAGTGTCGAACAAATATATCCGATGATCTTCCGTTTTCCGCTGTCTTGTGGTATGAATACACCGAGGAATAGATCAGGAGCCTGTTCTTGACGAAACCTATCCGTCCAATGGTTCAGGTATTATCAGACATATCTCTAGAGTTAAAACATACTTGAATTTCTCTAGGTCAGCGGCTTCTTCGGGAGGGAATCCTGTACAAAAATCACGAGTAAGAAAGCTCATGCTTGATAGTGCACAATAGTATAACGACCTTCTAGTTCAATTGCGTGGGCATCAAGAAGTTCGTCCGACCTGACTAAATCGAAAAACAGCTCTTGGGATGTGGTCATGTTGTGCTGTTGTGTTGCCACTTCGTTCAGGGAAACAGATATATATCATGTTTTCCCAATTAGGAAATCAACATCACGTTAGTCAGTCTGTGGTCAGTCTGGTAGCTAGGTCCTTTTCTTTTCTATTCCCTCTTTTTGCCTCCCTTTTTTTGCTCAGTGATTTCCAGTCTCTCTAGCTATCTTATTTCTAGAGAATATATTAGTTGTTTGTCTGTTCAGCATGGTCCATACTTTCAGTGGAAGTACACAGATATTGCATAGAGGAGTACAGATGAAGTGGAATGCACTTATTTGTGAGTGATATGATGGAGACACAGATGACAGTCTTGGCTTTAACTTGTTGTTAGAATTGAAGACAATGGACTCTATTCATTTTTATTTCTTATTTTTATCTTATTTTACATTTTATTTTCTTATTTGGAATCTAGGGTCAGTGTGATAGCCATTGCTTCTTTCCTCCTACCACCATCTAGTGTGGTTAGTGCTCATAGGAATTATAGCAAATACATTGTATATTTTCATCTAGTTAACACTCTGAGCAAGTAAATCATGAAATCCAAGAAAACAAGCTACCACAAAGTTCCAAATCCTTATGACAAGCTGAATGAAAATCCCATCTCTTTAAGAGAGAATCCTTCAGTCTCTCAAAGAATGAGAGAGACTACATCTGATGTCTCCATATCTGTAGATCCACCAGCCATGAATATTCCAACAAATCCTGTCAATAGTAAGATATTGCAGTATCTCCTCCCTCCCCTCAACCTTCTGTATCAACGTAATATGCAGGAGTCAATGTATATGCAGTATCTAGTATGCCTACACCTCAAAGTCAAGGCATAGCTTTTAGCACTGAATCAAATGTGAACTCTTTGTCTATTCCATACAACAATAATCAACCAGCCAACCTAGATCTCTGGTATGGTCTTTTCGCTCTAGTCTTGCTATTGGGAATTGAAAAATTCCTCAACAATGATGCTCAAGACATCATCTGCTTCCTTCTTAGAATAGAAATATTTATTCAATAACACTTCTTAGGAGATTGACCCACTAAGGATTTTCCTGAACTTGCAGATATTGGTGCTGCAGCATGGCACTTAATCAATGCTATCTATGAGTCTGGCTAGGATTGTCTCAGTGCAGATAAAAACAGAATGTTTCATCAATATGTTTCATTATGCTTCACACCAGTGATTCCTAAAGCTCCCAAATCTACTCTATCTCCTGATCTAGCCATATCAAATAAATACAAACCAATGACATCATCCAACAAGGAGTTATATGCACAGGCTTCAAAAATCAGTATTGAAGATGTCATCTGTATCAAGGATATGTTTCCAACTGCATCTCCTAAGAAAATTGTAGAGATTAATAATATTATCAACAAATCAATTTCAGTCAAACCAAAAATCAAAATGACTATGAAAGGACCTTCAAGAAAGCAGGTCATTGTTCTGATGAGCAAAAATAATGCAAAAATCATTGGAAGCAATGCTAGCTTTCATATCAAATTTATCAATAGATGTCTTAAAGAGACCAATTCAAATACTTCAGCTGACTTTATCTGCATGGAAAAAGTTAGTATTATTGTGACAACTAATCAAGCTGTCTCTGTCCAAGACATAGGTATTATTGAGAAGATTCTTAAAGAAGCTAAGAAGATTGATCAGGATCTCATTGATAGTTCTTGATTACCACAGTCTAAATCATTCTTGAAAATTCTAAGTCTTTTCTATTTTTCAGAAAACACTAACCATTCTATCACTTCTGAATTAGTTGAAGGAGTGATTAAAAAATCATACATTTTCAATGACATTATACTTGCATCAAAGCCATAAATCATTAAGGCTTCATCTCACTCTGATTTAGCTGTCATATGAATTGACATCTGAGATTCACAAAATAGTTCCAAAGTTAAAACAATTATCAACTGACAGTTTAATGTTGGTCAATATGTTGCCACCATTCATGTGTTAGGAACAGACCAGCTACTGAATTAGTTACACTAAAAGTGTGCAATGTCAAGCTTAGCTTTGACATCTGGCTGGTACTATATATGTACTTCATACTATACTCCTGATATCATGGTACAAATGTAAACCTAGGTGTTTCACAGTGTAAAAACTGTTGGAAATAGGGTCACTTAACATTTAGTTGCCAATCATATGTATCCAGGTACATCAAATGCTATGGACCTCACAATTCCGAACACCACAGAGAAAATGTATGATGTTGCAAAGAAAATGACAAGTTGACTTCTCCAAAGCTTGCTACAAAGAAAGGCAAGCCTTGCCCTTATATTTTCAAATATGTCAATTGTAAAGAAGACTATCAAGTGAACAGCAACACTTGTCCTTATTGGTGAAACTATTTCAATAAAGAGTGGCATAGTGTAACAACCTTAAGCTAGAGCTCAGGTTGCAACTAAGGCAAAGACTTGAGAGGAGTTAAGGGATATATAGCAAGTGGTAAAGCGTAAGGATACAGGAATGTATCTATGCTACTTATACGAGTCCATCGTCCAACCATGAAGTATACATGAGGATTAAACATGAGGAAACTGCAAGGATAAGGCAAGGTAGCAACACC
>Ga0157368_1000120_pt1 | contig 36423 bp, 8 predicted proteins | sample AttbisABBM3_FD_113146 | JGI IMG/M metagenome (GOLD analysis project Ga0157368, IMG submission 113146) | Fungus gardens microbial communities from leaf cutter ant in Botucatu, State of São Paulo, Brazil - Atta bisphaerica ABBM3 | ecosystem: Host-associated > Fungi > Mycelium > Unclassified ... | reverse complement strand
TGGCCGCTGATGACCGGCGCGCGGCTGGTGGTGGCCGCCCCCGGTGACCACCGCGACCCCGCCCGCCTGATCGAGCTGATCGAGCGCGAAGGCATCACCACGCTGCACTTCGTCCCCTCGATGTTGCAAGCCTTCCTGCAGGACCCGGGCGTCGCTGGCTGCACGTCTCTTACGCGCCTGGTCTGCAGTGGCGAGGCCCTGGCGGTGGACACCCAGCAGCAGGTGTTCGCCAAGCTGCCTGGAGTCCGGCTCTACAACCTCTATGGTCCGACCGAGGCGGCCATCGACGTCACCCACTGGACCTGCGTGGCCGAAGGACGTGACAGCGTGCCCATCGGCCGGCCCATCGCCAACCTGGGTTGCCTGGTGCTCGATGCCAACCTGGAACCGGTAGCGATCGGCGTGCTGGGCGAGCTGTACCTGAGTGGCGTGGGCCTGGGCCGTGGCTACCACCGGCGCGCGGGGCTCACCGCCGAACGTTTCGTGGCCAATCCCCATGGCGAGGGAGAGCGGCTGTACCGCACGGGTGACCTGGCGCGCTATCGCGCGGATGGCGTGATCGAATACGCCGGACGGATCGACCATCAGGTCAAGCTGCGTGGTCTGCGTATCGAACTGGGCGAGATCGAGGCAAGGCTGCTGGAGCACGAGGCCGTGCGCGAAGCGGCGGTACTGGCGGTGGATGGTCGCCACCTGGTGGGCTACGTGGTGCTGCGGCAGGAAACCGCGGGCTGGCAGCAGCTGTTGGCCGCGCACCTGGCGCAGAGCCTGCCGGAATTCATGGTGCCGACGCAGTGGCTGGCGCTGGCCGCCATGCCCTTGAGTCCCAACGGCAAGCTCGAACGCCGGGCCTTGCCACGACCGGACGCCACGGCGCGCGAGACCTCCTACCAGGCGCCGGCGACGCCCAGCGAACGGATCCTCGCCGGGATCTGGCAAGAGCTGCTGGGCGCGGCCCAGGTGGGGCTGGACGACAACTTCTTCGCCCTGGGCGGCGACTCCATCGTGGCCATCCAGGTGGTCAGCCGGGCGCGCCGCCAGGGCCTGCAACTGACGCCGCGGGATCTCTTCCAGTATCAGAGCCTGCGCAGCCTGGCGCAGGCGGCCAAGCCGCTGGCTAGCGAGCCGGCACAGGGCCCGGCCCAGGGCGACGTGGCCCTGGCTCCGGTGCAGGCGGCTTTTTTTGCACGATCCATCCCGAATCGGGCGCACTGGAACCAGTCCTTGCTGCTGCAGGCGAGAGAGCCCCTGGATGCCCCGCGCCTGGCCGCGGCCCTGGCGCAGTTGCTGCGCCATCACGATGCCCTGCGCCTGAGATTCCGCGAGGAGGGCGGGCAATGGCACCAGGCCTACGCCGAAACGCTGGGCGACGTTCTCTGGCAGCGCCACGCGGACTCCCCGGAGGCCCTGCTGGCGCTGTGCGAAGACGCTCAGCGCAGCCTCGACCTCAGCCAGGGACCGCTGCTGCGCGCCCTGCTGGTGGACCTGGCCGACGGCAGCCAACGGCTGCTGCTGGCGATCCATCACCTGGTGGTGGACGGGGTGTCCTGGCGCCTGCTGCTGGAGGATCTGCAACGGCTCTACACCGACCCCACCGCCGATCTGGGACCGCGCACCAGCGCCTACCAGGCCTGGACCGCCCAGCAGCACACCCAGGTGGCGCAGCGCCTCGCCGAATTACCGTACTGGCAGGCCCAGCTGGAAGGGGCGCCGACCACACTGCCCGGCGCCGATCCCCAGGGCGCCCTGGAGTACCGGCAGCAGGTCAAGCTGGAGCTGACCCTCGACGCCGAGCGGACACGCCGCCTGCTGCAGGAAGCCCCCGCCGCCTATCGCACCCAGGTCAACGACCTGCTGCTCACCGCCCTGACCCGGGCGGCCTGCCGCTGGAGCGGTGCGGACAGCCTGCTGGTGGAACTCGAAGGCCATGGCCGCGAGGAAACCGGCGGACTCGATCTCAGCCGCACCCTTGGCTGGTTCACCAGCCTCTATCCGGTGCGCCTCACGCCTGCCGAGGAACTGGGCGCCTCGATCAAGGCGATCAAGGAACAGCTGCGCGCCGTGCCCGACCAGGGCGTCGGCTACGGCCAATTGCGCCATCTCGCCGGCCCCGAGGTCGCCACCACCCTGGCCGCACTGCCGCAGCCACGCATCACCTTCAACTACCTGGGCCGCTTCGATGGCCAGTTCAGTGACGACGCCCTGCTGGTACCCGCCACTGAAGGCAGCGGCGCGCCCCAGGACCCCGGCGCCCCCTTGGCCAACTGGCTGACCTTGGAAGGCCAGGTCTACGGCGGCCACCTCAGCCTGCAGTGGGGCTTCAGCCGCGCCATGTTCGCCGAGGCGGACATCCAGGCCCTGGTAGACGCCTTCCGCCAGGAGCTGGAGGCGCTGATCGAGCATTGCGGCGACCCGCGCCAGGGTGGGGTGACGCCTTCGGATTTTCCGCTGGCGCAGCTGCGGCAGGATCAGTTGGACCGCCTGCCGTTGGCCAACGTGGTTGACCTCTATCCCGTCTCGCCGATGCAACACGGCATGTTGTTCCATACGCTCTACGAGCAAGCCTCGGCACAGTACGTCAACCAGCTGCGGGTCGAGGTCCAGGGACTCGATTCCGTGCGCTTCCAAGCGGCCTGGCAGGCGGCGCTGGACAGCCATGAGATCCTGCGCGCCGGCTTCCTCTGGGAGGGTGACCTGGAACAGCCGCTCCAGCTGATTCATCGGCGCCTGGCGCTGCCCTTCGTCGAACAGGACTGGCGGGAGCGGACGGACGCCGCCAGCGCCCTCGACGCCCTGGCCGAGCAGGAGCGCCTGAGCGGCTTCGCGCTCGACCAGGCGCCCTTGCTGCGCCTGGTCCTGGTCCGCACTGGCGCGGACCGCCACCACCTGATCTACACCTATCACCACCTGCTGCTGGACGGTTGGAGCAGCGCCCAGCTGTTCGGCGAGGTGCTCGCGCGCTACGCCGGTGACGTCGTGTCGGCGCCCATCGGCCGTTATCGTGACTACATCGCCTGGCTACAGCAGCAGGATCCGGCCAGCAGCGAAATCTTCTGGCGCAAACAGTTGGCGGAGTTGTCGGAGCCGACCCGGCTGGTCCAGGCCCTTGCCGCGGCGGGCGATCCCGCCGCCAGCGGCGAGCTGCAGCACAGCCTGACGCCGGCACGTACCGAACGTCTCAAGCGCTTCGCGCGCCAGCAGGCGGTGACCCTCAATACCCTGGTGCAGGCGGCCTGGTCGTTGTTGTTGCAGCGCTACACCGGCCAGGACACGGTGGTCTTCGGCGCGACCGTGGCCGGCCGACCGGCGGAACTCGCCGGCATGGAGCAGCAGATCGGCCTGTTCATCAACACCTTGCCGGTGATCGCCACGCCGCGCCCCGAGCTGCCGCTGAGCGCTTGGCTGCAGGAGGTACAGGCGCGCAGCCTGGCCTTGCGCGAGCAGGAGCACACGCCGCTGGCGCAGATCCAGCGCTGGGCAGGACTCGGCGAAGCGCTGTTCGACAGCCTGCTGGTGTTCGAGAACTATCCGGTGGCGGACGCGTTGGAGCGCAGCGCGCCCGCGGGCGTGCGCTTCGGCCCGGTGCGCCACTGCGAGAAGACCCATTACCCGCTGACCCTAGCACTGGGCGTGGGCGAGCGGCTGTCATTGCAGTACAGCTACGATCCCGAGCGCTGTTCCGCCACCGCCATCGAGCGCCTGGGCCGGCACCTGCTGAACCTGCTCGAAGGCTTCGTCGACAGGGCTGAGCGGCCGCTGGCCGAGCAGAGCCTCTTGGACGCCGAGGAACAGGCCCGCATCGAAGCCTTGTGGAATCTCAGCGCCACGGGTTTCCCGGCTGCGCCCCTGGTCCACCAGCGGATCGCCCAGTGGGCCCAACGAACGCCGGACGCCCCTGCGGTGCTGTTCGCCGAGCGGGTGCTGACCTTCGCCGAGCTGGAGGACCAGGCCAACCGCCTGGCCCAGGCGTTGCGCGCCCGCGGGATCGGCCCCGAGGACCGCGTTGCCATCGCCTTGCCGCGCAGCGCGGAGAGCCTGGTGGCCTTCCTGGCGGTGCTCAAGGCCGGTGGTGCCTATGTGCCCCTGGATATCGAGTATCCCCGCGAGCGGCTGTCGTTCATGCTGGCGGACAGCCGCGCCCAGCTGTTGCTCACCCAGGGGCAGTTGCTGGAGCGGCTGGCACCTCCCGCCGGGCTGGACTGCCTGTGCCTGGATCGGCACGCGGACTGGCAGGATTTCCCGGCGCTCGATCCGCAGGTGGATCTGCATGGCGACAATCTGGCCTATGTGATCTACACCTCCGGCTCCACCGGCCTGCCCAAGGGTGTGGCGGTGGCGCATGGCCCGCTCGCCGCGCACATCCTGGCGACGGGCGAACGCTACGAGATGACGCCAGACGACTGCGAACTGCACTTCATGTCGTTCGCCTTCGACGGTGCCCACGAGGGCTGGATGCATCCGCTGATCAATGGCGCCCGGGTGCTGATCCGCGACGACAGTCTCTGGCTGCCAGAGCAGACCTATGCGCAGATGCATCGCCATGGCGTCAGCGTCGCGGTGTTTCCCCCGGTCTACCTGCAGCAACTGGCCGAGCATGCCGAGCGCCACGGCAATCCGCCGCCGACACGGGTCTATTGCTTCGGTGGCGATGCGGTGGCTCAGGCCAGTTATGACCTGGCCTGGCGCGCATTGCGCCCGCAATACCTGTTCAACGGCTACGGTCCGACCGAAACGGTCGTCACCCCCTTGCTCTGGAAGGCCCGGGCCGGTGAGGCCTGCGGCGCCGCCTACATGCCGATCGGCACCTTGTTGGGCAACCGCAGCGGCTACATCCTCGATGCTCAGCTGAATCTGCTGCCGATCGGTGTCGCCGGGGAGCTGTATCTGGGTGGGGAGGGTGTGGCGCGCGGCTATCTGGAGCGTCCCGGCCTCACCGCCGAGCGCTTCGTACCCGATCCCTACGGGGCGCCGGGCAGCCGCCTGTACCGCAGTGGGGATCTGGTCCGCGGTCGTGCCGACGGCGTGGTGGACTACCTGGGCCGAGTCGACCACCAGGTGAAGATCCGCGGCTTCCGCATCGAGCTGGGCGAGATCGAGGCGCGTTTGCGCGAACAAGATGCCATACGCGAGGCGGTGGTCGTTGCCCAGGCGGGAGCCAGCGGGCAGCAACTGGTTGGCTACGTTGTTCCGCATGATCTTACGCTGGTCGAGGATGCCCGTGCGCAGGCGCTCTATCGCGATGCCTTGCGTCAGAAATTGAAGGATTGCCTGCCCGATTACATGGTGCCTGCGCAGCTGCTTTTCCTGTCGCGCATGCCGTTGACCCCCAACGGTAAGCTCGATCGCAAGGGGCTGCCCAAGCCCAGTGCCGAGCCGCAGCAAGGCGACTACCAGGCCCCGCGCAGCGAAGTGGAAAAGCAATTGGCGACGATCTGGGCAGAAGTGTTGAAGTTGGAGCAGGTCGGTCTGGCCGATAACTTCTTCGAGATCGGCGGAGACTCCATCATTTCCCTGCAGGTGGTCAGCCGAGCGCGCCAGCTTGGCATCCACTTCACACCTAAAATGCTCTTCGAAGCGCAGACCATTGGCGAGTTAGCGCTGTTGGCGGAGAGCGGTACGCAGGCGCTGGCGATCGATCAAGGACCGGTGAGCGGCGCCACGCTGTTATTACCGATACAGCAGGCGTTCTTCGCTGAACCTGTCGTCGAGCGCCATTGGTGGAACCAGTCGGTGCTCCTTGAAACACGTGAGCCGCTCGATGGTCCGCTGCTCGAAAAGGCCCTACAGGCCTTGCTAGCGCATCACGATGCTCTGCGCCTGGCTTTCACGCTTGAGCAGGAGTGCTGGAACGCACGTTACCGAAGTCCGGAGGAGGGTGTCGCCACGCTGCTCCGCGAGGCCCGGGTTGCCGACCTGCAGGAACTCCAGGCATTGGCGGATGACGCCCAGCGCAGCCTCGACCTGGCCAATGGGCCGCTGCTGCGCGCGGTATTGGCGACCCTCGACGACGGTAGCCAGCGTCTGTTGCTGGTGATCCACCACTTGGTGGTCGATGGCGTGTCCTGGCGCATCCTCTTCGAAGACCTGCAGATGGCTTACCGGCAACTGCGTTCAGGCCAGGTCGTCGTTCTGCCGGCAAAAACCAGTGCCTTCAAACACTGGGCCGAACGGTTACAAGCCTATGCGCTCGCAGGTGGCCTTCGCGATGAGCGTGCGTACTGGCTGGAACAACTACAGGGGATTTCGACCGAACTACCATGCCGCAACCCTGATGGTGACCAGAGCAACCGCCACGCCAGCTCAGCGGTTACCCGCCTGGACGCGGAGGCGACGCGACAGTTGCTGCAAGAGGCGCCGGCAGCCTATCGGACCCAGGTCAACGACCTGTTGCTGACCGCTCTGGCACGCGTGGTATGCCGCTGGACCGGAGACGCTCACGCGCTGATCCAACTCGAAGGGCACGGTCGCGAAGAGCTCTTCGATGACATTGACCTGACCCGTAGCGTTGGCTGGTTCACCAGCCTGTTCCCGCTGCGTTTGACGCCGGCGGAGCACCTGGCCGATTCCATCAGGGGGATCAAGGAGCAACTGCACGCGGTGCCGAACAAGGGTATTGGCTTCGGCGTCCTGCGCTATTTGGGCAACGCTGAGGATCGCGCGGCGCTGGCGGCTTTGCCGAGACCACGGATCACCTTCAATTATCTCGGTCAGTTCGATGGCAGTTTCGCCGCCGAGGAGGGCGCACTGTTCGCTCCTGCCCGCGAGCGCGCTGGCGACGATCAGAGTCCGGATGCGCCGCTGGCCAATTGGCTGGCACTCAATGGGCGCATCTATGCCGGTGAGTTGAGCGTCGATTGGAGCTTCAGCAGCGAGTGTTTCGAGCCTGCTGGTATCCAGCGTCTCGCCGATGCTTACCGCGACGAACTGCAAGCGCTGATATCCCACTGCCGCACGGCCGAAGGTCCGTGCCTGACGCCGTCGGACTTCCCACTTGCCGGCCTGGACCAGTCGCAGCTGGACCAATTGCCGGTGGCAGTTGATCAGGTAGAGGACATCTATCCATTGTCGCCGATGCAACAGGGCATGCTGTTCCACAGCTTGTACCAGCAGGACAGTGGCGACTACCTCAATCAGTTGCGAGTGGACGTCGAAGGCCTCGATACCGAACGTTTCCGCGCCGCCTGGCAGGCCGCAGTGGATGCACACGAGGTGCTGCGCAGCACCTTCCTCTGGCAGGGAGTCTATGAGATGCCAGTGCAGGTGGTGCGTGCCCGGGTCGAGGTGCCGTTCAGCGTGCATGACTGGCGTGACCGCGAGGAACTGACCAACGCCCTGGACGAGCTGGCCGTCGGTGAGGCCAGGCTCGGCTTCGATCTCGGCGAGGCGCCGTTGTTGCGCTTGGCGCTGGTGCGCACCGGCGAGCGGCGCTACCACCTGATCTATACCAACCATCACATTCTGCTGGATGGCTGGAGCAACTCGCAGTTGCTCGGTGAGGTATTGCAGCGTTATCGCGGCGAGGCTCCGCCACGTCCCGCTGGCCGCTACCGCGATTACATCGCCTGGCTGCAACGGCAGGATTCCGCGCAGGCCGAGCGTTTCTGGAGGCAACGTCTGCGTCAATTGGCCGAGCCGACCCGATTGGCGCAGTCGGTTGCCCAGGCAAGACCGCGTGGCGAGGGTTATGCGGACCTCTATCGGCGCCTTGATGGCGAGCAGACCCGCCGTCTGGCGGAGCTCGCCCGTGAACAGAAAGTGACGCTCAACACCCTGGTGCAGGCTGCCTGGCTGATCTTGCTGCAACGCTATACCGGGCAGGATACCGTCACCTTTGGTGCCACCGTCGCGGGACGTCCGACAGACCTGACTGGGATAGAGGAGCAGATCGGTCTTTTCATCAACACCTTGCCGGTTGTCGCTAACCTGCACCCGGAGCAGACGCTGGCGGCCTGGTTGCAGGTGGTGCAGGGTGAGAACCTGGCCCTGCGCGAATTCGAGCATACGCCGCTGTACGATATCCAGCGCTGGGCCGGGCAGGGCGGCGAGGCCTTGTTCGACAGCATCCTAGTGTTCGAGAACTATCCTATTTCGCAGATGCTCCAGCAGCAGGCCCCGCAAGGGCTGACCTTCGGTGCGATAGGCAATCACGAGCAGACCAACTACCCGCTGACCCTCAGCGTGAGCCTGGGGCTGTGCCTGGAGCTTCAATTCAGCTATGACAGGCAGCATTTCGACGATATCACCGTGGAGTGCCTGGATCGTCACCTGCTTCGCTTGCTGACGCAGATGATCGAGCGCCCGGCAAGTACTCGCCTAACCGAGTTCGAGCTGCTGGAGGTGGCGGAGCGCCAGCAGACGCTATTCGACTGGGGTCGCAATCCGGGACGCTATCCCGATGCACGTAGCGTCGAGCAATTGTTCGAGGGTTGTGCCGCGGCTGCTCCGGAACGCGTGGCGCTGCTCTTCGAGGATTGCCAGCTGAGCTACGGCGAACTGAACGCCCAGGCCAACCGCCTGGCGCATCGCCTGATCGAGCTGGGTGTCGGTCCTGAGGTATTGGTCGGGATCGCCGTCGAGCGTGGGCTGGCGATGATTGTCAGCCTGCTGGCGGTGCTCAAGGCTGGCGGCGCCTATGTGCCTTTGGACCCGGAGTATCCACGGGAGCGCCTGGGTTACATGATCGAGGACAGTGGCATTGCCCTGCTGCTCAGCCAGAGCCATCTGCTCCAACGCCTACCGGCAAGCGCCGGGCTTTCCTGCCTGGCCCTCGATCAGTCGCAGGACTGGCAGGATCGTCCCGCGACCGATCCACAGACGCGCGCGCATCCGGAAAACCTCGCCTATGTGATGTTCACCTCCGGCTCCACTGGTCGGCCGAAAGGCGTCGGCATCAGCCGCTCCAGCCTATCGCGGCATGCCCAGGTGTCGGTGGGGTTCTTTGGCATAGGCCCTGACGACCGGCTGCTACAGTTCTCTACGTTCAATTTCGATGGTTTCGTTGAGCAGCTTTATCCGCCGCTGATCTGCGGCGCCTCGGTGGTGTTGCGCGGCAATGACCTCTGGGATAGCGAGACCTTGTACCGGCAGATCATCGAGCGGCGCATCACCACGTTGGACCTGACGACCGCCTACTGGAACATGCTGGCCAAGGACTTCGCCAGCCAGGGCGTACGCGACTATGGTGTACTGCGCCAGGTTCACGCCGGTGGCGAGGCGATGCCGCCGGATAGCCTGCTGGCCTGGAGGGCTGCCGGCCTGAAGCCTGTGCGATTGCTCAATACCTACGGTCCCACGGAAGCGACCGTCACGGTCACTACCCTCGACTGCGCCCCCTATGTCGAGGGGGCCAAGGCGATCCCGGCGACCATGCCGATTGGCAAGGTGCTGCCTGGACGTGCCATCTACCTGCTGGACGACGCTGGGCAACTGGCGCCCGTCGGTGTGGTTGGCGAACTGGTGATCGGCGCCGAACTGCTGGCGCGAGGCTACTTCAGGCGCCCGGACCTGACGGCCGCGCGCTTCATCCCCGATCCCTTCGACGAAAACGGGGGTGGTCGCCTGTATCGCACCGGCGATCTGGCGCGCTATGGCGCGGATGGCGTGATCGAGTACGTCGGTCGGGTCGATCACCAGGTCAAGGTTCGCGGATTCCGCATCGAACTGGGTGAGATCGAGGCCTGCCTGAGCGAGCATCCGGCGGTACACGAGGCCTTGGTGATCGCCGTCGAAGGCGACGCCGGTCCGCAACTGGTGGGCTACCTGGTACCGCGTGCGGAGGGGCTGGCCTGCGCCCCGGCGGAGGCCCAGGCCGACCTGCGCAACGCGCTCAAAGCCTTGCTGCGCGACAGACTTCCCGAATACATGGTGCCGGCGCACCTGCTGTTACTCGAACGTCTGCCGCTGAGCCCCAACGGCAAGATCGACCGCAAGGCCTTACCGGCGCCCGATGCGACGCTCCTGCAAGGGGAGTACGTCGAACCGCGCCGCCCACTGGAGCGTCAGGTCGCGACGATCTGGCAGGAGGTCTTGAAACTCCAGCGAGTCGGTCTCGAGGACCACTTCTTCGAACTCGGCGGGCATTCCTTGTTGGCCATCAACGTTATTTCGCGCATTCAACTGGAGCTGGGCATGAAGCTCACCCCCCAACTGTTGTTCCAATTCCCCACTCTGGGACTTTTCGTCAGCAATCTGGAAAAGGCCGGCGAGCAGGTCGATACCTCGAAACTGAACAAGCTGGAAGCCCTGCTTGATGAAATGGAGGAAGTCTAAATGGACATGAGTGTAGCCTTGAGGGTTGCCCGGCGCTTCATCACGCTTCCTCTCGACAAACGCAAAGCGTACCTGGAGAAGATGCTGGAGGAGGGCGTGTCGCCGGCCAACCTGCCGATTCCCGAGGTTGCCTCCGCCTTCGAGCGCATCCCGCTGTCGTATGCCCAGGAGCGTCAAAGGTTCCTCTGGCAGATGGACCCGCAGAGCCCTGCGTATAACATCCCTTCGGCCTTGCGGCTACGCGGCGCATTGGATGTCGAGGTGCTGGCCGGGAGTCTGAGTAGCATCGTCGAGCGCCACCAGAGCTTGCGCACGGTGTTCGTCGAGGACGAGCAACGGGATGGTTTCCGCCAGCAGGTGTTGAGTGCCTTCGATGTGCCCGTTCCGCTGACGATGGCGAGTAGCGATGCCACCCAGGCACAGATCCGAGCATTCGTCGAAAGCGAGACGCAACGCCCTTTCGACTTGCGCAACGGCCCGCTGCTTCGCGCGCGCCTGCTGCAGTTGGCCGCCGACGATCATGTACTGACCTTGACCATCCATCACTCGGCAGCCGACGGCTGGTCCATGCGCGTGCTCGTGGAGGAGCTCATCGCCCTGTATTCCGCGCGACGGGAAGGGTACGAGGCGGATTTGCCGAAGCTGTCGATCCAGTATGCGGACTACGCCATTTGGCAACGTCACTGGCTGGAGGCTGGAGAGCGCGAGCGTCAACTGGCGTATTGGCAGGAGCGGCTCGGCGGCGAGCAGACCGTGCTCGAACTGCCTACCGATCGCCCGCGCCCGGCGCTGCAAAGCTATCGTGGAGCGCGCTATGAACTGAGCTTGCCGCAAATCCTGGGCAGGCAGTTGCAGGCGCTGGCGCAACGCGAGGGAACGACGCTTTTCATGCTGTTGCTGGCGTCCTTCCAAGCGTTCCTGCATCGCTATAGCGGGCAGGAGGACATCCGCATCGGCGTACCGGTGGCCAATCGCAACCGTGTCGAAACGGAGCGTCTCATCGGCTTCTTCGTCAACACCCAGGTCTTGCGTGCCGAGCTCGACGCGCAAATGCCGTTCCTCAGTCTCCTGCAGCAGGCCCGTGCCGCCGCCCTTGATGCCCAGGCGCATCAGGACCTGCCGTTCGAGCAACTGGTCGAGGCCCTGCAACCGGCGCGCAGCCTCAGTCACAGTCCGCTGTTCCAAGCCATGTACAACCACCAGAACCTTGGCTCCGCTGGCAAGCAGTCACTGGCGGCACAGTTGCCTGGCTTGAGTGTCGAAGACCTTTCCTGGGGGGCTCATAGCGCGCAGTTCGACTTGACCTTGGACACCTACGAATCGGATCAGGGCGTGCATGCGGAATTCACCTACGCCACCGACCTGTTCGACGCCGCGACGGTGGAACGCATGGCGCGCCACTGGAAGAATTTGCTCGAAGCCATTGTCGCCGAGCCGCATCGCCGTCTCGGCGACCTGCCGCTGTTGGATGCTGAAGAAGAGCGCGCGTTGCTGCAACGCAGCCGCTTGATGTCCAGTGAGTATGCAGCCATACAGGGAGTGCATCAGCTGTTCGAAGAGCAGGCCAGGCTGACGCCGGAAGCGACGGCCTTGCTGTTCGGCGAGGTTCGGTTGAGCTACGCCAAGCTCAATGCGTTGGCCAACCAACTGGCGCGGCGCTTGCGCGAAGAGGGATGTGGCAGCGAGGTGCTGGTCGGCATCGCGCTGGAACGTGGCGTATCCATGGTGATTGCCCTGCTGGCGGTGCTAAAGGCCGGCGGCGCATACGTACCGCTGGATCCGCAGTATCCCGTGGATCGCCTGCAGTATATGGTCGACGACAGTGGACTGAGGCTGCTGCTCAGCCAGCACGGCGTGATGGAGCGCCTGCCACAGCCGGACAGGCTGCGCTGCTTGCTAATCGACGACTTGGAGACGCTCGTGGAGGGGCGCTCCGCAGATAACCTGGACGTGCCCCCGGCGCCTGATAGCCTCTGCTATGCGATCTATACCTCGGGCTCCACCGGCAAACCGAAAGGTGTGATGGTCCGTCACCGCGCCCTGACCAATTTCGTCTGCGGCATGGTACGGCAGCCGGGTATGGCGGCACAGGATCGTCTGTTGTCGGTGACGACCTTCTCCTTCGATATCTTCGGTCTCGAGCTTTACGTACCCTTGGCGTGTGGCGCCAGTGTGTTGCTCGCCAGCCGCGAACAGGCCCAAGACCCCGACGCGCTGCTGGACCTGGTCGAGCACCATAGCATCACGGTATTGCAGGCGACTCCGGCGACCTGGCGGATGCTCTTCGAAAGTGAGCGCGTTGACCTGCTACGCGGCTGCACGCTGCTGTGCGGTGGCGAGGCGCTGGCGGAGGACCTGGCGGCACGCATGCGCGAACTGTCGGCAGCCACCTGGAACCTCTATGGGCCGACCGAAACTACGATATGGTCGGCGCGCTTTCGCCTGCGCGCCGATGCTCGAGCCTTTCTCGGCGGGCCGGTCGAAAACACGGCGCTGTACATTCTCGATAGCGAAATGAACCCCTGTCCGCCTGGCGTTGCCGGCGAACTGCTGATCGGCGGCGACGGCCTGGCCCGAGGTTATCATCGCCGCCCGGATCTGACCGCCGAACGTTTCCTGCCCGACCCGTTCGCCACCGACGGTTCGCGCCTGTACCGCACCGGCGACCTGGCACGTTATCGGGCGGACGGGGTCATCGAATACCTCGGCCGGATCGACCATCAGGTGAAAATCCGCGGTTTCCGCATAGAGCTCGGCGAAATCGAGGCGCGCCTGCTGGAACAGGATGGCGTGCGCGAGGCGGTCGTCATGGCCCAGCCCGGCGCGGCCGGTCCCAGTCTAGTGGCCTATCTGGTGCCCGCCGAAACTACGCTGGCAGTCGCCGAATCCGCTCTCCAGCAGCCCTTGTGCCGCGCATTGAAGAATAGCCTGCTGGCGGTTCTTCCAGACTATATGGTGCCCGCGCACATGCTGTTGCTGGAAAGCCTGCCGCTGACTCCCAACGGCAAGATCAACCGCAAGGCGTTGCCGCTACCGGACGTGAGCGGTGCTCCGGAGGCCTATGTTGCGCCCGCAGGCGAGTTGGAATGCGCCATGGCATCGATCTGGCGTGAGGTTCTGCAGCTCGAACGCATCGCCCGCGAAGACAACTTCTTCGAGTTGGGAGGGCACTCATTGTTGGCGACCCAGGTGGTTTCCCGGGTACGTCGCCGTCTCGATGTGCAGGTGCCGCTACGCACTCTGTTCGAACACAGCACGCTGCGTGCCTATGCTCAGGCCGTGGCCGAGCTGGCGCCGAGTGTTCAGGGCGCGATCGTCCGGATCGCCCGGAGTGAATCGCCGCCACTGTCGTTCGCTCAGGAGCGGCAGTGGTTCATCTGGCGCCTGGACCCGGATAGCGCGGCCTACAACATTCCAGTGGCATTGCGTGTGAAAGGCCCGCTGCAGCGTGAAGCCCTGCAAGGCAGCCTGGATATGTTGGTGCGGCGGCATGAAACGCTGCGTACCACCTTTGTCGAGGATGACGGTGCGCCACGGCAGATCATCCACCCGACGCTGCCGGTGCGCATCGTGGAGCGGCATCCGTTGCAACCCGGAGAAGACCTACAAGCGCTGGTGGAGGCCGAGACCCACCGGCCTTTCGATCTACAGGAAGGGCCGCCGCTGCGCGTTCTGCTGCTGCCGTTGGCGGCGGATGAATGCGTGTTGGTGCTGACCCTGCATCACATCATCGCCGATGGCTGGTCGATGCAGGTCTTGGTGGATGAACTGATCCGCTCCTACGCCGCGCTCCGTCTTGGAAAGACACCTGCGCTAGCGGAGTTGCCAATCCAGTACGCCGACTACGCCGCCTGGCAGCGCCAGTGGATGGAGGCTGGCGAGCGCGAGCGTCAGCTCGCCTACTGGGTTTCCCGCCTGGGTGCAGAACAGCCGTTGCTGGAGCTGCCCAGCGACCGGCCGCGTCCGAACCAGCAAAGCCATCGTGGCCGCCGCATCGGCATCCCATTGCCAGCAGAGCTTGGCGAGGCCCTTCAGCGTCTGGCTCAGGCCGAGCAGAGCACGCTATTCATGCTGCTTCTGGCGTCGTTCCAGGCACTCCTGTACCGCTACAGCGGACAGGCCGACATCCGCGTCGGTGTGCCCATCGCCAACCGCAACCGCGAAGAAACCGAAGGACTCATCGGCTTCTTCGTCAACACGCAGGTACTGCGCGCCGAAGTCGATGGACAGATACCGTTCCGTGAGCTGCTGCGCCAGGTACGGCAGGCGGTGGTGGAGGCCCAGAGCTACCAGGATCTGCCGTTCGAGCAACTGGTGGACACGCTGCAGCCGGAGCGCAGCCTCAGCCATACTCCGTTGTTCCAGGTGATGTATAACCACCAGCGCGACGACCACCGCGGTTCGCGCTTCGCTTCCCTGGACGAGCTCGTGGTCGAGGACCTGGCCTGGGACGTGCAAACCTCTCAGTTCGACCTGACCCTGGACACCTACGAGTCCTCCCGTGGGCTGGCTGCCGAACTGACCTACGCCACCGACCTCTTCGATGCACCGACCGTCGAGCGCATCGCCGGCCACTGGCTGAACCTGCTCACGTCGATCGTGGCGAAGCCCGTTGCGCGTATCGCCGAGCTCAAGCTCCTGGACGAGACCGAGGCACGCTCCGACCTGTCGCACTGGAATCCTCATCCGCAGACCTTCCCTGCGGAGTCTTGCCTGCATCGCCTGATCGAACGCCAAGCCGCCGAGCGGCCACGGGCGACGGCTGTGGTGTCCGGCGAACGATCGCTTAACTACGGCGAGCTGAACCTGAGGGCCAACCGCCTGGCGCATCGACTGATCGAACTTGGCGTCGGCCCCGATGTACTGGTCGGCCTCGCGGTCGAGCGCAGCCTGGAAATGATTCTCGGCTTGCTGGCGATCCTCAAAGCCGGCGGTGCCTATGTACCGCTTGACCCCAGTTACCCGCGCGACCGGCTGGGCTACATGATCGAGGACAGTGGCATCCGCCTGCTGTTGACCCAGCGCGCGGTGCGCGAACAGTTGCCGATCAGCGAGGGATTGCAATGCCTGCTACTGGATGCCGGGGAAGCGTGGTCGGACTATCCGACGAGCGACCCGCAGCGTGATGTTGGCGTCGACAACCTGGCCTACGTGATCTACACCTCCGGTTCCACTGGCAAGCCGAAGGGCACCCTGTTGCCTCATCGCAACGTGCTGCGCCTGTTCGAGGCCACCCGGCATTGGTTCGGCTTCACCGCGGACGATGTCTGGAGTCTGTTCCACTCCCATGCCTTCGATTTTTCCGTATGGGAGATATTCGGTGCACTGTTGCATGGTGGCAAGCTGGTGGTCGTGCCTTACGAAACCAGCCGCTCGCCCGAGGACTTCCTGCGCTTGCTGTGTCATGAGCGGGTGACGGTGCTGAACCAGACACCGTCGGCTTTCAAGCAACTGATGCAGGTCGCTTGTGCGGCCCAGGAGATGCCACCGCTGGCCCTGCGGCAGGTGGTGTTCGGTGGCGAGGCACTGGAAGTGCAGGTCTTACGTCCATGGTTCGAGCGCTTCGGCGATAGTGCGCCGCGTCTGATCAACATGTACGGGATCACCGAAACCACAGTCCATGTGACATTCCGTCCGCTCTCGCTGGCCGATCTCGAGGGCGGGGCAGCCAGCCCGATTGGTGAGCCTATCCCCGATCTGTCCTGGTATCTGCTCGATGCCCATCTGAACCCGGTGCCCAGTGGCTGCATCGGCGAACTGTACGTAGGGGGCGCGGGCTTGGCGCGGGGTTATCTGAATCGCCCCGAGCTGAGCTGCGCGCGATTCGTGGCAAATCCGTTTTCCGCCACGGGAGAGCGCCTCTATCGTACCGGCGACCTCGCCCGCTATCGCTGCGATGGGTTGGTGGAATACATCGGCCGTATCGATCATCAGGTGAAGATTCGCGGTTTCCGTATCGAGCTTGGCGAAATCGAGGCTCGGCTGCTCGAGCAGCCGAGCCTCGCCGAAGTGGCCGTTCTGCCTCACGAAGGTCCGGGCGGTACCCAACTGGTGGGCTATCTCGTGGCGAAGGAGGTCCCGAGTGAGCCTGTAGCATTGCGTGACAGGCTGCGCCAGGCATTGCGGGCAGTCTTGCCGGAGCACATGGTGCCGGCTCATCTGCTGTTCCTCGAACGCCTGCCGCTGACAGCCAATGGCAAGCTGGATCGGCGTGCCCTGCCCGCGCCGGATGCCAGTCATCTGCAACAGGATTATGTCGCTCCGCGTAGCGAACTGGAGCAGCGTCTGGCGGAGATCTGGGCGGCTGTGTTGAAACTCGAACGTGTGGGTCTGAACGACAATTTCTTCGAACTCGGCGGTGACTCGATCATTTCCATCCAGGTAGTCAGCCGTGCGCGTCAGGCCGGTATCCAATTGACACCCAAGGATCTGTTCCTGCACCAGACGATTCAGGGTTTGGCCGGGGTAGCGGTCGAGGGACGCTCCCTCGCCTTGGCCGAGCAGGGGCCGATCAGTGGGGCGACTCCATTGCTGCCTATCCAGCATATCTTCTTCGAGCAGGATATCCCGCAGCGCCAGCACTGGAATCAGTCGGTCCTGCTGGAGCCCGTGCGGGTACTCGACGGAGCGCTTCTGGAGCAGGCCTTGCAGGCTCTGCTGAGGCACCATGATGCGTTGCGCCTGAGCTTCCGCCTCGAAAACGGTGCCTGGGTCGCCGAACATCGTGCCGTGGAAGTGACCGAGAAACTGCTGTGGCAGCATCGGGTTGCCGATAGCCAAGCGTTAGAGGTGCTCGCAGAAGAGGCCCAACGCAGTCTCGACCTGAGCGCTGGACCGCTACTGCGCGCGCTGTTGGTGACGCTGGATGATGGTAGCCAGCGGCTGCTGCTGGCGATCCACCACCTGGCGGTGGATGGTGTGTCCTGGCGGATCCTCCTTGAGGACTTGCAGTCCGCTTACCGCCAGCTGCAATCCGGCCAGGCCGTGGTGCTACCGGCCAAGACCAGTGCTTTCAAGGCTTGGGCGGAACGCTTGCGGGCGCATGTCCTCGAGGGAGGACTGGAGCGTGAGCGTGGCTACTGGCTGGCGCAGTTCGAAGGGGGAATTGCCGAGTTGCCATGCGATGACTACGAGGGGGCGCAGGCGATTCGCCATGCCTGTTCGGCTCGCACCGAGCTGACCGCGGAGGCGACGCGCCGACTGTTGCAGGAGGCTCCAGCGGCCTACCGGACCCAGGTCAACGATCTTTTGCTCGCCGCTCTGGCACGCGTCATCGGCCGCTGGACAGGGCAGCAAGACACCCTCATCCAGCTCGAAGGGCATGGCCGCGAGGAACTGTTCGAGGATATCGACCTCACCCGTACCGTGGGTTGGTTCACCAGCCTGTTTCCATTGCGCCTGTCGCCGGCGGAAGACATGGGCGCTTCGATCAAACGGATCAAGGAGCAATTGCGCGCTATCCCGAATAAGGGGATTGGCTTCGGCGCCTTGCGCTACCTGGGCAGCAGCGAGGACCGTGAGGCACTGGCGACTCTGCCGAGCCCGCGTATCACCTTCAACTACCTCGGGCAGTTCGATAGCAGTTTCTCAGCTGATCCGACTGCATTGTTCCGCCCCAGCCTTGATGCCGCCGGGAGCGAGCGCGACAGCGATGCGCCGCTGGATAACTGGCTGAGTCTGAACGGACAGGTCTATGCCGGAATTCTCGGCATAGACTGGAGTTTCAGTGGCGCGCGTTTCGGCGAGGCGAGCATCCGTCGTCTGGCCGATGCCTACCGCGACGAACTGCTGGCACTCATCGAGCATTGCTGTGGCGCGGGCGTTGAAGGCGTAACGCCGTCGGACTTCCCGCTAGCCGGGCTCGACCAGGAGCAACTGGACCGCCTGCCTCTGGCAGCGGGCGAAGTGGAAGATATCTATCCGCTGTCGCCAATGCAGCAGGGCATGCTGTTCCATAGCCTGTATGAGCAGGGCAACGGCGATTATGTCAACCAGATGCGACTTGACGTGGAAGGCCTGGAACCCCAGCGCTTCCGCGAGGCATGGCAAGCCGCGCTGGATGCCCATGAAATCCTGCGCAGTGGCTTCCTTTGGCAGGACGCCTTCGAGAAGCCCCTGCAACTGGTGCGCAGGCATGTCGAGGTACCGTTCAGCGTGCATGACTGGCGTGACCGCGAGAACCTTGACGAGGCGCTCGACGCACTGGCTGCCGCCGAGTCCCGGCAGGGCTTCGAACTCGGTGAGGCGCCGTTGTTGCGGCTGGTGCTGGCGCGCATCGGCGAACGGCGGTATCACCTGATCTACACCAGCCACCACATCCTGATGGATGGCTGGAGCAACTCGCAGTTGCTCGGTGAGGTGCTGCAACGTTATCGCGGTGAAACGCCGCCACGTTCGCCTGGCCGCTATCGCGACTACATAGCCTGGTTGCAAAGTCAGGATGCGACCTGCACCGAGAACTTCTGGAGGCAGCGTTTGCAGCGCTTGGCCGAGCCGACCCTACTGGTTCCCGCGATGCCCCGGGATGCACGGGGCGGGGAGGGCTATGCCGACCACTACCATCATCTGGACGTCGCTCGGACTCGACGCCTTGCGGAGTTCGCCCGCGACCAGAAGGTAACGCTCAACACCCTGGTGCAAGCCGCCTGGCTGCTGTTGCTGCAACGCTATACCGGGCAGGACACGGTCGTCTTCGGCGCTACCGTATCGGGCCGACCGGCAGAGCTTCGCGGGATTGAGGAGCAGATCGGTCTGTTCATCAATACCCTTCCGGTCGTTGCCAGTCCGCGTTCGGAGCAGACACTCGCCAACTGGTTGCAGGCCGTGCAGAACGAGAACCTGGCGCTGCGCGAGTTCGAACATACGCCGTTGTACGACATACAGCGCTGGGCCGGCCGGGTCGGCGAGGCGCTGTTTGACAATATTCTGGTGTTCGAGAACTACCCGGTTTCTGCCGCACTGGCGGAGGAGGCGCCAGCGGGCATGCAGATCGAGGCGGTTGCCAACCATGAGCAAACGCATTATCCGCTGACACTTCTAGTCAACCTCGGCGACACTCTGGAACTGCATTACAGCTATTCCCGGGCAGTCTTCGATGAGAACGTCATCGGCCCGTTGGCGGCGCGCCTCGAAAGGCTGCTGTTGGCTATGTGCGAAAATCTGCAGGTGTTGCTGGGCGAGTTAGACAGCCTGGAGGGTGACGAGCGTAGCCAGTTGCTCGAAGGCTGGAACGCCAGCGAGACGGAATATCCGTTGCACCTTGGCGTGCATCTCTTGTTCGAGGAGCAGACGGCGCGCACGCCAACGGCAACGGCGCTGGTCTTCGGAGAACAACGCCTGGACTACGCCGAACTGAACCGCCAGGCCAACCGCCTGGCGCATGCCTTGATCGAACGTGGCGTCGGCCCGGATCGGCTGGTGGGCGTGGCCATGGAGCGTTCCGTGGAGATGGTCGTCGCCCTGCTGGCCATTCTCAAGGCCGGCGGCGCCTACGTGCCGGTGGATCCGGAGTATCCCCGGGAGCGGCAGGCCTACATGCTGGAGGACAGTGGCGTGCGCCTGCTGCTTAGCCAATCGCACCTGCAATTGCCGCTGGCGGCGGGTGTGCAGCGCCTCGACCTGGATCAGACCGGTGACTGGCTGCAAGGCTACGCCGAGGGCAATCCAGGGATCGAGCTGGACGGCGAGAACCTCGCCTATGTCATCTACACCTCCGGCTCCACCGGCAAGCCCAAGGGCGCCGGCAACCGCCATGCGGCGCTGACCAACCGCCTGTGCTGGATGCAGCAGGCCTACGGCCTGGGCGCTGGCGATACGGTGTTGCAGAAGACCCCGTTCAGCTTCGACGTGTCGGTCTGGGAGTTCTTCTGGCCGCTGATGACCGGTGCGCGTCTGGTGGTGGCTGCTCCGGGCGATCATCGTGATCCGGCGAAGCTGGTGGAGACGATCAACCGCGAGGGTGTCACCACGCTGCACTTCGTGCCGTCGATGCTGCAGGCCTTCCTGCAGGATGCAAACGTCGCGACCTGTTCCAGCCTGCAACGCATCGTCTGCAGCGGCGAGGCCTTACCGGTGGACGCCCAGCAGCAGGTGTTCGCCAAACTGCCGCATGCTGGCCTGTACAACCTCTACGGCCCGACCGAAGCGGCCATCGACGTCACCCATTGGACGTGCGTGGAGGAGGGCAAGGATGCGGTGCCGATCGGCCAGCCGATCGCCAACCTGGCCTGCTATATCCTCGATGGCAATCTTGAGCCGGTGCCGGTGGGTGTGCTGGGTGAGCTGTACCTGGCCGGTAAAGGCTTGGCGCGGGGTTATCACCAGCGCCCGGCGCTGACCGCCGAGCGTTTCGTCGCCAGTCCGTTCGTGGCGGGCGAGCGGCTGTACCGCACGGGCGACCTGGCGCGTTACCGGGCCGATGGGGTAATCGAGTACGCCGGGCGTCTCGACCACCAGGTCAAGCTGCGCGGCCTGCGTATCGAGCTGGGTGAGATCGAGGCGCGGCTGCTGGAACATCCTGTGGTGCGCGAAGCGGCGGTGCTGGCGGTGGATGGGCAGCGCTTGGTTGGCTATGTGGTGCTGGAGGAGGCATCCGCTGACTGGCGCGAAGCGCTGGTCACACATCTGGCGGCGAGCCTGCCGGAGTACATGGTGCCGGCGCAGTGGGTAGCGTTGGAGCGGATGCCGCTGAGTCCGAATGGCAAACTGGAGCGTAAAGCACTGCCGGTTCCCGAGGTGGCGATGTCGCGGGCGAGCTACAGCGCGCCGCGCAATGAGGTGGAACGGATTCTGGCGGAGATCTGGCAGACGCTGCTGGGCGTCGAGCGAGTCGGTCTGGACGACAACTTCTTCGCCCTGGGCGGTGATTCGATCGTTTCTATCCAGGTGGTCAGCCGTGCGCGCCTGGCCGGACTGCACCTGAGTCCGCGCGACCTGTTCCAGTTGCAGAGCATCCGCAAACTGGCTGAACGCTGCGTATCCGGGCCGATAGCGGAAAAGAACTCGTCCAAGACCGTCGATAACATATTGCACAACCTGTTGCCGCAGCAGGTGCAGGCACTGCCGTTACCGCACGAGCGACTGGAGCATCTCTACAGCCTGTCGCCGATGCAGCAGGGCATGTTGTTCCTTGGGCTGAACAGTCCGGATGGCGAGCTGTACATCAACCAGTTGAGCATCGCGGTAGACGGACTGGACCCGCAACGCCTGCGGTTGGCCTGGACGGAAGTAGCGCAGCGGCACGAGGTGCTGCGCACGGGCTTCATCTGGCGGGATCAGGAGGAGCCTCTGCAGTTCGTCATTGCCGATCCGGGCCTGCCGTTCGAGGTGCTCGATTGGAGGGGCCGCGCGATAAGCGACGAAGACCTGAAGGCGCTCGCCGCGCGGGAACGGCGGAAGGGCTTCGACCTGAACCAGCCTCCCTTGCAGCGCGTACAACTGGTGCGCCTGGGCGAGGACCGCTACCAACTGATCTGGACCTACCACCATATCCTTATCGACGGCTGGAGCACATCGCAGTTGTTTGGCGAGATACTCGCACTGTATTCCGGTGGAACGCTGCCGCCGGCGATTCCCTATAGGCACTACATCGCCTGGTTGCGGGCGCGCGATGGCAAGGCCAGTGAAGCGTTTTGGCGCCGTCAATTGGTGCGCATGGAGGAGCCGACCTATCTGGCCGATGCCTTCAATGGTGCTCGCGAAGGATACGGGCACCAGGCGCTTTACACACGACTGGACAGCGCCGCGACCGGGAGCCTGAAACACTTCGCTCAGTCCCAGCACGTCACCTTGAATACCCTGGTGCAGGGGGCCTGGCTGCTTCTGCTGAGCCGCTACAGCGGGCAGCGCTGCGTGACCTTCGGTGCCACCGTCGCCGGTCGTCCGGCCAGCCTGGATGCTTCCGAACACATTCTCGGGCTGTTCATCAATACCCTGCCGGTGGTCTGCGAAGTGGCGCCGGAACAGCGTGTCGGCGACTGGCTGCGTGCCTTACAGGACTACAACCTGGAAATGCGCGAGCAGGAATACACGCCGCTCAGCGACATCCAGCGCTGGGCTGGGCGCAGCGGCCAGTCGTTGTTCGACAGCATCATCGTGTTCGAGAACCACCCGGTGGACCAGACTCTTCGCGACTGGCGCGACGATTCGCTGCGCTTTGGCGAGATGCAGAGCGCCGGCTTGACCAACTTCCCCATGGACCTGATGGTGACCAGTGACGAGTCCGGTCTGGTGATCGAGTACATGTTCCTGCGCGAGCACTTCACCGTGGCATCGGTCGAGCGCCTGCGCACGGATATGGAAGGCTTGCTCGTGTCGTTGAGCGGCAATGCCGATCGCCGCCTGGGCAACATCGGCCTGCCGAGCGCGCGGGTGGCATTGTCGGACCGCGTGGTCCCGGTCATGCAGCCGCTGGTGCATCGGCGCATTGGCGAATGGAGCCAGCGTACGCCGGACGCCACCGCGCTGGTGTTCGAAGAGCGGAGCTACTCGTTCGCCGAGCTGGAGGCTCGCGCCAACCGATTGGCCCACGCGCTGATCGAACAGGGCGTCGCGGCTGACACACGGGTTGGCGTGGCGTTACCGCGAGGCGTCGAGCTGGTGGTAGCCTTGCTTGCCGTGCTCAAGGCAGGCGGCGCCTATGTGCCGCTGGACCTGGCCTATCCCCGTGAACGGCTGGCGTACCTGATGCAGGACTCCGGCATCGCCTTGCTGTTGAGCGATACATCGGCGCTGGCGCGGTTGTCGATGCCCGTCGGGTTGCCGTTCCTGGCTCTGGACCGGCTGGAGCTGGCGGGGTATCCGATGAGCGCGCCGCAGCCCGAGGTGCATCCCGCTAACCTGGCCTACGTCATCTACACCTCCGGATCCACCGGGCTGCCCAAGGGCGTGGCGGTGAGTCACGGTCCGTTGGCGATGCACATCGCCGCGGTCGGTGAGCGCTACGAGATGACCCCGGCTGATCGCGAATTGCACTTCATGTCGTTCGCCTTCGATGGTGCCCATGAACGCTGGCTGACCGCTCTGGGGCACGGCGGCAGCCTGTTGCTGCGTGACGACGCGCTATGGACGCCGGAGCAGACCTACGAGGCGATGCTCCGTCACGGGGTCACGGTCGCGGCGTTCCCGCCGGTATATCTGCACCAGTTGGCCGAGCACGCCGAGCGTGACGGCAACCCGCCGCCGGTCAGGATCTACTGCTTCGGTGGCGATGCGGTGCCGGTTGCCAGTTTCGAGCTGGCCAAGCGAGCGCTGAAACCGCGCTACATCATCAATGGCTACGGCCCGACGGAAACGGTGGTCACGCCGCTGATCTGGAAGGCCTCCATGGACACCGCCTGTGGGGCCGCCTATGCACCCATCGGCAGCTTCGTCGGCGAACGTCGTGGCTACGTGCTCGACGCTGACTTGAATCCATTACCGCAGGGCGTGGCCGGGGAGCTGTATCTGGGGGGCATGGGGCTGGCGCGGGGCTACCTGGAGCGTCCGGGGCTGAGCGCGGAGCGCTTCGTCGCCGATCCGTTCAGCGCGGCGGGCGAGCGTCTCTATCGCACCGGCGACCTGGTGCGTCAACGCGAGGATGGCACCTTCGACTACCTCGGTCGCTTCGACAACCAAGTCAAGGTACGAGGCTTCCGCATCGAGTTGGGAGAGATCGAGGCACGCCTTCAGAGCGTTGACGAGGTCCGTGAGGCGGTGGTGATCGCCTGCGATGGCGCCAGCGGCAAGCAACTGCTCGGCTATGTGGTACCCGAAGACGGCATTGATGCCGTGGGCCTGCTCGACCGTCTGCGCGAACGGTTAAAGCGCGACCTGCCGGATTACATGGTACCGGCCCACCTGGCACTGCTGCCGGCGATGCCGTTGACGCCAAACGGCAAGATCGACCGCAAGTCACTGCCGGAGATCGATGCCGCTTCGTCCAGCGCGGCCTACGTCGCGCCACGCAACGAACTGGAGGAGGCGCTGGCCGCCATCTGGCAGGATGTGCTCGGCATTGCCCAGGTGGGGGTGCATGACAACTTCTTCGAGCTTGGTGGCGACTCCATCCTCAGCATGCAAGTGGTGGCGAAGGCCCGCGCCCTGAAAAGGCTGGGCTTCAGCCTGAAGCTGCGCGACCTGATCCAGAAGCCGAGCATTGCCGCCCTGTCCGGGCTCGATGCCAGTGCACTGCCGCCGTCGCCCATCCTGGCGCTGAATGCGGCGGTGCCCGTGCGCCCAGCGCTATTCTGCATCCATGCTGGTTTCGGTACGGTGTTCGACTACGAACCGCTGGCCCGACGTCTGAACGGCATACGTAGCGTGCTGGCGATCCAGGCTCGTTCGTTGCTCGATCCGAACTGGCGCGACAGCTCCCTGCAACGCATGGCCGAGGATTACGTGGCGCTGGTTCGCCAGCACCAGGCCGAAGGCCCTTACCATCTGCTGGGCTGGTCGCTAGGAGGAACCCTCGCCATGCTGATGGCCGCCGAACTCGAGCGGCAGGGGCAACGGGTTGCCTTCCTCGGTTTGCTGGATAGCTATGTGCCAGGAATGGAAGCTTCCGCTGTCGCCGACTGGCGTGAGGATCTGCTCGACTTTCTCAGCGTCAGCGCAACCTTGCAAGCTCGCCCACCATTGGTCGCTGGCGTGGAGAATCGTGACAACGTTAGCGCCGCCATCGCTAAGTGCCTGGGTGACGGTCAGACTGGCAAGGGGGGGCTGGGTTACGACGAATTGGCCCAGGTGTTCTTGGTCGCCCGACAACTCAAGCAGCTCTCTACGGAATTGGAAAGCTGCTCACCAATCCGTGTCCGGCCGCTTTGCTGGTGGACGGGGGAGCGTGGCGAAGAGGTGAGTGCATTAGCGCAGCAACTGGGTAGCCAGCCTTTGGATGGGCGCATCGCTCGCTGTGGGCATTTCCAGATCCCGCATGCGCAGGAGGTGCTCGACTCCCTCGTGGAGGCGCTTGAAGAAATCCATGGCAGTCTCGTCTATTCATGATCAAACCTTGGCCGGCCCCAATGGGGCTGGTCCTTTGGAGATCATGAGATGGCCCTTAACCCCGATATTGCGGCATACCTGGAGTTGGTAGGTAAAGGCCGCAGCAGTGGCAAGAATCTGCCCATGCATCTATTGACGGTGCAGCAGGCGCGTGAGCAGTTCGATCAATCGTCGGCGCTGATGGACTCAGGTATTGAAGAGCTAGGGATAACTGTCGAGTCGCTGACCGTCACGGCACGCGATGGTGTCCCCCTGTCGACACGCCTTTACCGCCCCCTAAAGGCCGCAGCGCAGCCGTTGCCGGGTTTGTTGTATCTGCATGGCGGCGGCTATGTCGTGGGCAGTCTGGATTCCCACGACACCCTCTGTGCCAGCCTGGCCGAGCGTGCGGGTTGCATAGTGATCTCGCTGGCTTATCGGCTGGCACCGGAGTGGCGCTTCCCGACCGCTGTCGAGGATGCCGAAGACGCTTGGCACTGGTTAGTCGCAGAGGCCGCGCGGCTAGGCATTGATCCGCAGCGTCTCGCGCTCGCCGGCGACAGTGTGGGTGGTAGCCTCTGCGCCGTACTGTCCCGTGAGTTGGCGCTACGGGAAGCTATCTCGCAGCCACGACTACAGGTGCTGATTTACCCCGTCACCGACGCCAGTCGGCCACGCGACTCGATCGAGCGCTACGGCGTTGGTCACCTGCTGGAGAAGGACAGCCTGGAGTGGTTCTACCAGCAGTATCAGCGTAGTGCCGAGGACCGCCAGGATCCACGCTTTTCGCCGTTGCTTGGCACCGTGCCAGCGGGTCTTGCGCCAACGCTGTTGATCGTCGCCGAATGCGATCCGTTGCACGATGAAGGCCTGGCCTACGCGGAGCTTTTGCAGCGGAGCGGTGCTCAGGTGGAATTATCCCTTTACTCCGGGATGACCCATGACTTCTTGCGTATGGGAGCACTCGTCGACGAGGCCGACGAGGCCAAGGATCTGATCGCCGAGAGGCTGGCCGCTGCCTTGGCCTGAGTCCATGGGAGCTGACATGAAAAAGCCCCACCAGGTCGACCTGGTGGGGCTTTTTCATGGGTATCGTCGCAAGGGAGGAGAGGCCTGCAGACCTCTCCTGGCTGCCTTACCAGTTGTAGGTCACGTCGGTGACCAGGGTTCTGCCCTGACCGTAGTAGCAGTCCCAGATACCGGCACAGCGGCTGACGTACTTCTTGTCCGTGATGTTTTCCAGGTTGACCTGAACCTTCAGGCCTTTCAGGCGCAAAGGAGACTGCTCGAGGTCATAAGAGAGTTTGCCGTCGTACAGGGTGTAGGAGGGGATGGTGAAGTGATCGTCTGCGGTATCGGTGCCGTCGCTCCCGCGGTTATAACGTGCTCCGATGCCTGCTCCGAGGCCCGCGAGCGCAGTGTTCCCACTGAAGGTGTAGTCCAGCCAGACGGCGGCGGTCATTGGCGGCGTACCTGCCGGATGACGGCCTTTACGCCCATCGTTGTCCTCGGTGTACTTGATGTCGTTACGCGAGAACGAAGCGATCACATCGAAATTTTGGGTCACGCTCGCCTTGCCTTCCAGCTCGAAACCCTTGGAGCGCAGTGCACCGGACTGTTGGCTGAAGTTGGGGTTTTCCAGATCGGTGGTGAGCACGTTCTTCTTGTCGATCTGATAGACCGACATCTGGATGAAGCTGTCCTGACCCGGTGGCTGGTACTTGATGCCAGCCTCGTATTGCTTGCCAGTGGTTGGCTTGAAAGCCTTGTTATCTTCATCCAGGTTAAGCCCGCCAACGGGCTGGAACGACTCGGAATAGCTGACATAAGGAACGATGCCATTGTCGAACTCGTAGCCGAAGCCGGCGCGACCACTGAATTTTTCGTCCTTGGCGTCAACCTTGCCGCCGGTTTCGCTGGAATCCGTCTTGGCCCAGTCATAGCGCCCACCCAGGGTCAGGAACCAGCGGTTCCATTTCATCTGGTCCTGCAGATAGATACCTGTTTGGTCGATGGTCCGGTCCCAACGATAGGGATTGCCAAAAGTGAATCCCTGACCATAGACCGGGTTATATAGATCGATGATCGGCGAGGAGCTCTCATAGGAATAGAGACCGAGGAACTTGGAATTGAAATGGTAGTAATCCACGCCTACCAGGGTAGTGTGTTCGATACTACCGGTACCGAATTTGGCCTGGAGCATGTTGTCCATGCCAAACACCTTGTTGGTTTGTGACCAATCCACACCAAAGCGCGTGGTATAGCGCTGGTCGTTCACACCAGTGCTCGGATTGGTTACGAAGCGATATCCGTGTAGCGGCGCCACGTACTGGTCGTCGACATAGGCGTAGCGCGTGTTCTGCTTGAACGTCCAAGTGTCGTTAAGGGTATGACTGAACTCGTAACCGAGGACGAATTGATCGCGGTCATAGGAGTTCAAACCTGGCTCACCAATGAAGGTGCTGCGCTTGATTCGGCCGTTAGGCGTCTTGAATACCGTGCCGTAGACCGGCAGGCCTTGCGCTTCGGGTACGTCGTTGTCCTTTTGGTACTGGCCATAGACCGTCAGACTGGTCTGCTCGCTGACGTTCCAGGTGAAGCTGGGCGCTAGCATGAGGCGTTTCTGTTCGGCGTAGTCGATGTCGGAGTTGACGTCGCGGCCCACACCGGTTACCCGGTACAGATAAGTGCCCTGCTCGTCGAGTGCGCCGCCAACATCGAAGGCACCGTAGCGGCGGTCCTGGCTACCGCCACCCAGTACCACCTCACGGACCGGAGCCATGGTAGGGCGCTTGGATACCATGTTGACGATACCGCCCGGCTCGTTCTGGCCGTACAGCACCGATGCTGGGCCCTTCAATACCTCGATGCGTTCCAGAGTGTAAGGATCGATCTGGAGGGCTCCGCCGGTACTGCCACCGCCGTACGGCATGTGCAAGCCGTCGAGGTAAAGCGGTGCTGGGCTGAAGCCCCGCGAGGTAGGCTCGTCGAAAACCTTGACCCGGTCGGCAAAGCCACCGCCCGTGATCCCTGGGGTATAGCGCAAGGACTCGGTCACGGTCTGCGAGCCGCGAGCCTTGATTTCATCCTGGGTCACGACGTTGATGGTCTGAGGGATTTCCTTGAGTGGCGTATCGGTCTTGGTACCGGTCCCGCTACGCTTGGCAACGTAGCCCTCGACTGGACCATACGCCGATTCGGTCAGCCTGCCGGTGATATCGAGCGTACCTAGTTCCGTGGTAGCAGATGCCGAGGTGGAATACCTTTGCAGAATGGCAGTGTTGTTTTGCAGGCTGAAGGACAGGTGAGTACCCGCCAGCATCTTTTGTAGTGCCTGTTCTGGCGAAAGCCTGCCAGTGACCGGTTGGCTGCGCAGGCCTTCTACGTCGGCGGCACTATAGAGCAATTGGAAGTCCACCTGGTGGCCGAGGGCAAGCAGAGCGCTGGCCAGCGGCTGGGCGGGAATATTGAACTCTGTTTCCTTGGCTTGTACCTGAGCGGCCACCATCAGGGTCAGTGCACTGCCCAGCATTGCGGCATGGAAGCTTGACCCGAGTGTGTGGCGCATGCCCAACGCAGTGACGAGTTTCGTGAGTTGTGGTAGTGCGGGCATGATGATCCTTCTAATTTCAGAGTTGGTGTCGGTTAAATCTTGAATGTGCTAGATCACTATCGAAAGCCATAACTGTGATCTTTGGCCGCTATGCGGGTTGTAATTCGGTCACCACTTTTCCTGCCTCCATTCGCACAAGTTGATCGGCATGAGCGAAGTAGCGATCATCATGAGAAATCACGACGATTGTCTTACCCATGCGTTTGAGATCTGGTAGCAGTTCGGTATAGAAAATGCGTCGGAACGTCGGATCTTGATCGGCTGCCCATTCATCGAAGACAAGTACCGGTCGCTCCTCGAGCCAGGCGTTGATCAGTGCGAGCCGCTTGCGCTGGCCAGTTGAAAGATCGGTAGTGGTGAAAGCGCCGTCTTGGATGCCGACCTTGTGTGCGATTTCCAGTCGTTCCAGGTAACGATTGGCAGCCTCTGGAAGCTGTGCCTCGCCGTACACGACATCATCGAACAGGTGGTAGTCGGCAAACACCGTAGTAAACAGCTGGCGATAGTCGTCGCGTGCCTGTGCCGTCACCGTTTCGCCATTGAGCAACAGCGCACCGTCGTGAGGGATATACAGACCAAGCAGTAACTTGATGAGGGTAGTCTTGCCACAGCCGTTCTCGCCGACGATGAAGAGAATTTCCCCCGGCCTGATCTTCAGATTGACGGGGCCGAAACGGAACGGTGTCGAACCTGGTACTCCCGGATAGCTGTAGCTGACCTCCCGCAGCTCAATGCTGTGCATCTCTGCGAATGAACTGGGGCTGGCATTCTCGAGTAGCAAATAAGGCTCAGGATTAGAGAACTGTGCGTTGAGCTCGGCGATCCTCCGCAGGGCGATGCGGTTACGGCTGATAAGCGGCAGTAGGCTGAGCACATTTTCCAGAGGGCCCTTCATGAACAGTAGCGTCATGACGAAACCGCTGAGCACGCTGCGGTCCGCCGTCGGCCACCAGGTCTGGACCGCCAAGGCAGTACCAATCACGACAAAGAAAAGAAGAGAGCCAAAGGTGCTGGCGGTCAGAAAGATGTTCACCGAGCGCACTTGCAGGCGGCAGATACGTTCCACGGTCTCGCTCAGTAGGCGGGCATGCATATGCTGTCGGCGCGGACGATTGATGCGCAGCTCCTTGGCCCCTTCGGCCATGCTGCGGTAATGCTTCTGCAGCGAGTCTTCCTCTTCGCGAGCAGCTTCGAAGCCTGCCATGCCATAGCCGCGGGCAACGTATTGAGCGATGGTGCCCAGCACCACTGCGCTGGCGGCTACTAGGAACATCGGTAGCGAGAGCGTCGCCAAATAGCCTAGGCAGCCGAGGGTTACGGTAAGGGAGATCACCAGTTGCGGCAGGCCGAAGGCGAGATCGCTGACCGTGTCGATGTCGTGGGTCAGCACTGGGATCAGGCGGTGCGTGCGGTAGCGCTCGAGTTGTTCGATCGGCGCGGATAGAACCCGTCCCCCAAGCGTCTTCCGCAGACGGGCAATGATCTTCTGGCCAACGTAGTTGGTGCCAATGTTGGACAGGATCGAGCTGGTAAGAGCCAGCCCGCAAATGGCACTGAATGCCAGCATCATGCCGGTGGTCATGCCACCTTCGGCATTCAGCAGGTGGTTGATTGAGGTCAGCAGCGCAGTGATAGATAGGCCTCCGACAATTCCCAGCACTATCGACACGCTGAGCGCCGGCCAGAAAGGTTTGAGAATGCTCAGAAGTTCGCGAGAGGCGGTATGGGATGTGGCAGGCATTGAATTTCCTCGGCGCGGCCAGCTTGGGCGCAAGGGCAAAAAGGCGAGTGGCGAAAATGGACGCTCGCTCGCGTATGCCTTCAAGACGAGCGTCGGAAAGAAAAATTTAGCGCTCAGCAGCGCTTTCCAGAGCCGTTCAGCAAAAGTGGCCAAAGCAATAAATTCAGCGCTCGGTCGTTCGTTGCCTATACGTGAGAGCGACGTTCGAGCGGGTATCCCGATGAGTCTCCGCTGAGTCCAGCAACCTGCCGGTACCCGCACTCGCGTCCGACCCATTCCTGAGAAAGACGAGATGATGAAAAGGAAATTGGCCTATATCTGGTCCCTGAGAAATGCTGCCGCCGACAAGGCTGGACAGCAGGTGGCCTACAAGGGTGAGCTGCGCTATATGAAATCCCCATTGGAGTTTCTGGCTGATTCCCTGAGTCGGACGGCGTTGGGGGATGCCTATGAACTGGTTGGTGTGATCTATGATGACGATCCGGAGCTGCCTCGCGACCAAGTCAAGATTCAGGACTATGGTTTCGCCTATCGGCCTGGTCATCAGTGGTTCTATCCCGCGGAGTTGGAGGTGCAGGGGCAGCGTTTGAACGACCTGCTGCTAAACGTGCCTTCGACCTATCGTCGCCATCCTCGTGGTACGCCCGAGCATGTGGCGGGGAAGCGGGAGTTCGAGCGACGTCTGTATGACACCTTGCTAGAACTGCGCGCCGACATTGTTGTGCTTGACGGGCTGCTCGTTATCCTTGATGAACTGGTGCAGCCTGGGGCGCCGTTCGCCGGTCGGATCATGAACATCCACCCCGGTATCACCCGTGCTGAGTCTCCCTATGAGCGACGCGGCGCCTGGGCGACCTTGGATGCGCTGTACGGTGCTCGCGGACAGAAGATCGTGGACTGGTCGACGATGGAGAGCGTAAGCATCGAGCCGCTTTACCTGACCGGCGCCTCTTTTCACTATGTAGACACCGGCATTGATTCTGGAGAGGTTTTCTACGACGTGCTGAAAACCCAGATATCGCCCGACGACACTATCCTCGAACTGCGCTGGAACAACTTCAATGCCAGCCTGTTCCCCGCCTTGCATGATGGTCTGGCATTGCTAGCTGAAAAGACTTGAGTTGAACCTGGGATATAAGATGGCCAGGGTGGCTTAGAGCCTGTTCAAAATCTGCTGCGCGTCGGCCAAACGGCGTTGAAAATGGCTTCGGAATGCTCATTTACCACTCGTAAACTCCGCTTCCTCAGCTATTTTCGCGGGGCCGCCTAGGCCTTGTCTGGCTCTAGCTCGCGAGATTATGAACAGGCTCTTAGGCCGCTCTGGCCATCACCCCATCCTAGAGTTCGCGTGCCACCCGGAAACCGAGCCAGTCACCGCGAGCGTCTCGATAGGCGTTATTTCGATTCCCCGAGCGCGAGAACACCGGCGGTTCGCCCCAATCGTTGCCGCGGATCTGCACCAGCTCGCAGCGGGGATCGTCGACCCAGGCGCTGCCGTCGGTGGGGGCGCCGTTGTAGTGGTCGTGCCAGCAGTCGGCGACCCATTCGTAGACGTTGCCATGCATGTCGTAGACGCCGAAGGCATTGGGCGGGAAGCTGCCCACTGGCGAGGTGTAGTTGTAGCCATCGCTGGCACCGTAGGTGTTGGCGTGCTTGGCGATGCTGTAGTTGGGGCCTGGGTCCATGGGGAAGGGGAAGGCGCCGCTGCTGCCGGCACGGGCGCCGTATTCGCGTTCCGCTTCGCTGAGCAGGCGGTAGTGCTGGCCGGTCTCGCGGGACAGCCAGGCGGCGTAGTCGACCACGTCCTGGTAGGAGACGCACACCGCCGGCTGGCGCGGACCCTGCTTGTAGCGCGGTTTGCCGGCCAGGCACTGGCGACCGGGGCGGGTATCGCCGTCGGCGAGGCGGACGCCGGTCGCCTTGACGTAGGCATCCAGCTCCGCCGCGGTCACCTGGTAGCGGCTGATGGCGAAGGGGCGGGCGAAGGTCACCTGGTGCTGCGGGCCCTCGTCGGGTTGGCGCCCCACCTCACTGGCCGGGGTACCCATGGTGAAGCTGCCGGCGGGCAGCACGACCATCTCCGGGCAATTCTTGCAGTCCTTGAAGACGCTACCGGGAGCCTTGTCATCGGCGGCGAAGGCGGGCAGGGCGGCGCTGAACAGGGTGGCCAGGGCCAGGGGGCGTAACGGGGACATCGGCATTCCTCCGAAAGGGGCGAAAGAGATCAGGCGAGACGTGGGGCCAGCAATTCGATCACCCGATCGATCTGGTCCTCGTCGTTGAGCAGGCTGGGAGCCAGGCGGACCACGGGGCCGACGTCGCGCTCGACGGCGTCGCAGATCACCCGGCGCTCCATCAGGTAGCGGGCCACGGCGTCGCAGTCGCGCCCCTCTACGCGGAAGAAGGTGAAGCCGGAGGACAGCGCCGGGCTCCGTGGGGTGACCAGTTGCACCCGGGGGTACTCCGCCAGGCGGGTCTTCAGGTAGCCGTTGAGGGCGTGGATACGCGCCTGGACGCGGGTCTTGCCCAGCTGCAGGTGCAGCTCGAAGGCCTTGCCCAGCGCCAGGCGATGCTCGAAGGCGTGGTAGCCACCCGGCGTCATCAGGGTGCCGAAGCTGTCGGCGCGGGTGAAGGTCGGCACGCTGGGGATCAGGTGCGGTTGCAGCTCTTCGCGCGCGGCGATGATCACTCCGGTGCCGCGTGGGCCGAACAGCCACTTGTGGGTGCCGGCGATGAAGTAGTCGCAGCCGAAGTCGGCGAAATTGGCATCCTCCACGCCGAAACCATGGACGCCGTCCACCACGTAGAGGAGGCGATCCTCCTCGGCACGGCCCTGGTTGACGTCGCGGACCACTTGGGCGATCTCGCGGATCGGCAGCTTGATCCCACTACCGGACTGCACCCAGGTCAGTCCCAGGACCCGGGTCTCCGGGCGGATGGCGCGGGCGACGTTGTCCACCATCTCCGCCACCGTGACCTGGGCCGGATCGCGGAACAGCGCGATCTTGCGCACCCGGGTACCCATCAGCTGCTCGCGATAGTCCAGGCGGGTGTAGGTGGCGTAGTGCTCGTGAGCCGTGGTGAGGATCTCCTTGCCCGGCGGCACCACCAGGCCGCCATAGATGGTCGCGAGACCCTCGGTGGTGCTGCCGGTGAGGGCCACCTGGCCCGGGCGGACGCCGAAGTACTGGCCGACGCGCTCACGGATACGGTCTTCGTAGCCCCAGATTTCCTCGCGATCCCAGTCCACCGCTTCGCCTGGGTTGGAATTGAAGCGGCGCTTCAGCGCCTCGATGGCGTCTTGGACCGGGCGGGGGTGGGAGGTGAGCAGGAAGGTGGCGAAATGCAGATAGCTCGGGTCCAGGTCGAATTGCGCCCGCAGGTCCGCCCAGGAGGCCGTGCCATCCTGGCTCGACAGGGCGTCGCGACCCGCCAGGGCCAGCAGCGGCAGACCGGCCGCCAGCAGGCTGCCGCGCTTGAGGAAGGTCCGTCTGTCACTCATGGCCGGCGTGCTCCGCGGGCTGCTGGCGATCCTTGGCCTTGGCCTGCACCTCGGCCCAGACCCGCAGGAAGTTGCCGCCCCATAGCTTGGCGATGTCGGCATCGCTGTAGCCGCGGGTGATGAGTTCGGCGGTGACGTTGCGCAGTTCCCCGACGTCCTGCCAGCCGTCGAGGCCGCCGCCGTCGTTGAAGTCCGAGCTGATGCCGACGTGGTCGATGCCGACCTTCTTCACCGTGTAGTCGATGGCGTCCACGTACTGGGCGAGGCTGGCCTTGGGATCTTCTTCGAGCAGCGCGTAGAGCTGGCTGGCGTAGTCGCCGAAACGCGCCTCCGGCCAGATGGCGATGATGGGGTCGCCCGGCATCAGGGCGTTGTCCAGTCCGGTCAGCGGTGGCAGTTCGAAGCGCTGGCGCAAGGCGTTCAGCTTGCCCAGCGTCTCGGCGCTCGGCGGGCGCAGGTAGCCGGAGAAGGCCACCACCTGGATGACCCCGCCGCTGCGGGCGATGAGTTGCAACTCGCGGTCCGAGAGGTTGCGCTTGATGTCCACCAGGGCCCGCGGTGCCGAATGGGAGGCGACGATGGGCGCGCGCGACAGCTGGGCGACCTGTTCCAGCGCTTGGGTGGACATCTGCGAGACGTCGATCACCACGCCCAGGTCGTTGAGTCGGGCCACGGCGGCGCGGCCCAGGGGCGAAAGGCCGCCCAGGGCGTCGGGGGTGTCGTTGAAGAAGGGCAGCGGCCGGGAGGAGTCGGACCAGCTGTTGTTGCCGGTGTAGTTGAAGCCGAACATACGCATGCCGCGGGCGTACCAGAAGTCCAGGCGGTCGAGATCCTCGCCCAGCGGATAGGCGTTGAGCAGGCTCATGACGATGGCGAACTTGCCCTCCATGGCCAGCCGGCGGACGTCCTCCGGCCCGTAGGCGAAGGCCACCCGCTCGGGGAAATCGCGGGTCATGCCGCTGAGGATGCGATAGCGCGTCTCCTGCTGGTGCTGGGCCTCGGCGACGAAGCCGGGCGTGGGATGATGCGGGGCGTTGGGGCCGTTCCACAGCTCCGGCCAGCCGAAGATCGCCAGGGCCGCCGCCGACAGCCGTCCGCGCCCGGCCTTGACCAGATCGAACTGCCCCGGGCCGTCATGATCGGCCTCCTGGCCGTGGGTGCCGAAGTCCAGCGGCACGGTGATGCGGCTGTCGAAGGCGATGATGTGCTCGTGCAGCTCCCGGGCATGGGCCAGGACTTGGGGCGGGTAGCCCAGCGGCCCCATCCAACGCTGCCAGCCGAGCAGCGCCGCAGCGATCAGGAAGGCGAGCAGGGGTAGGGCCACCAGCAGGGCTTTGACACGGTAGGACATGGGGCGTCTCGCTAGGGTCGAAAGGCACCCGCCCCCAAGGCGGTGTGCTGTCACGCAGAGACGAGACGCCTGGCCTGGAATTTAGCGGGCCGGTAAATTTGCCGGGCGGCGCTACGTTCTAGCGGCATGTCATTCCTGGAACGTGTAGCAGGCCGATGAAGGTTTCCCGCAGACACCTATTGGGCGCCTTGGCGGTCACCGGCGCAGCTGTCCTGCCGGCGCGCGACCTGGCGCGCTGGACGGCGCCCGCTGAGCCGCCTCCCACGCCAGGGGAGGCGAGCCTGGAGCTGGCGCCGACGGCGCTGGCCCGCTTCGGCGACCGGCTGCGTGGCCTCTGGCAGCTGGGGCCGCTGGCCGAGCCCCTGCCAGGCTTACCGGCCGCTGGCCTGGAAATGGTCCTGGACGTCGGCGCCCAGGGGCGGGCGATCCAGGGCTTCCTGGGGCTGCCGGAGCAGCTGCGTGGTGCCGACACCCCGCCGTATCGCCTGCTGGGTGATCTGCGCGGCGATGCCGGCGGCGCCTTCACCTGCCGACTCTATGCGGGCGATGCGACCGTACCCGACTACGAACTCGGGCTGCTGTTCGACGAGGTCTGGGCCGCTGCGGCCGATACCGGTGCCGGCAGCTTGAGCGGTCGCCTGCTGCCCCTGGCGCTGCCCCCCTCGGCGCCACAGCCGACCGGCACCTTCGTCGCCGTCAAGCGTGCCTTTCCCCTGGCGCGGGATCGCCTGCGGCTGGAACCGGCGCTGCTGGCGCTGCTCGTCGCCCCCGACCACCGGCTATTCCACCAGCTGTGGCACGCGTCCCGCGACCGCTGGCATCACCTGAACGAGCGCCAGCGCGATGCGTTGCGTGGCTTGAGCTGGCAGCCGGGCCCGCTGGAGCGGGAGCGCGACGCTCGCGGTCCGCACAAGGATCGCAACGGCTCGGGCGTGGACTTCCTGTTCATGCACCGGCACATGCTGCAGCACACCCGGTCCCTGCAGGAT
>Ga0157368_1000119_pt1 | contig 36497 bp, 33 predicted proteins | sample AttbisABBM3_FD_113146 | JGI IMG/M metagenome (GOLD analysis project Ga0157368, IMG submission 113146) | Fungus gardens microbial communities from leaf cutter ant in Botucatu, State of São Paulo, Brazil - Atta bisphaerica ABBM3 | ecosystem: Host-associated > Fungi > Mycelium > Unclassified ... | reverse complement strand
AGCAGGACGCTGATTGCATCTGATTTAGTATTTGCTGACTGCCATGTATGGATTGCTGACATGAGAACCCCTGAACTGCTTAAAAACTGGTCAAAAAGCTTAGATAAAATCGAGGCTCTTAAGCCTGAAGTGGTTGTGCCGGGACATTCTTCAAAAGCACTTACACTCCACCCCAGCGCCATAAGCTTTACTCGTCAGTACATCAATGATTTTATCAGGGAGTTAAACCAAAGTGAGAATGCACAACAGTTAATAGAGGCAATGGACCGTATTTATCCTGATTATCCGGTTCGTATCTGTCTGGAATACAGCGCGAAAATCCTGAAGGACAAATACGTCTGGCCCGGTGACTGGCCACTCTCCCTGAGATACATGCCTTCAGGTTTCTGACAGTTTACTAGGCTGCAGTTTGTAACGTCATTCTCAGTAATGAACTGCATGACCGAGATATCAGAAACCGGCTTTACACCACACACAAACAGCCATAACACTCAGAACCGATACCTCACCTGCAAAGAGCTGGCTGTCACGGAAGACACCGCCACCAGCCTGCTGCGTAAACACGATGGCACCCGGCTTATATAAACTGAGGCACTGAGCGGACGTGAGTGCTCTGCGCGGCATGGCCTCGTCAGGATCATCCACAAATTATTGTGTTAATGAGCAGCAAAGGCAGGTCTGCTACTGACTTTATGACCTGTCGGGATGCATCGGACACGTCCGGAGGAGTTACAATTTTCAGCAGAATAAAGGCCCGCAGAATATTCTGCAGGCTTTTTTAATACGCCTGCATGTCATTAAAAACCGTGAATCGACCCTGACAGGCAACTGTTACACTGACGTGCAGTCTGCCACAACGTAATTCTGTTTTCCCGTCCGGGCCATAGCCGCTGATTAACTTAGGATGCGCACTGATAAATTCAATCCGAAAAGAAAGCGAACATACTGGTCGAAATGGCCGTTTTAAAAATTCCCAGAATGCACGGAAATCCCTATAAATAAACGCCCGTCGTAAACCAATAGGGCCGGGAACTGAAAAGCTGCCATCCTGTATACGCCCCGAAAATAATGAATGCCCGGTCAGGTCCCTTATAAGCGGGCAGTTGTGCAGCCCGAAACACAACATCCTCTCTGCCGCCGGCTTCCTGACTGAAAACATTGCGTCACTCTCGTCCTGACGGCCCGGGTGAGGATATCAATTCAGATCTCACATCAGCCCGACCCTTTTCTTTTAACGGTGTGCGTCCAGGCACTCCCCCAGGAATGTCTGGACGTAAAAAGCCGGCCCGCCTTTTTTCAGTTTCTTCTTTATCACCAGAGGGTTAGCATCGCTGACTGTGCGCGAAACTCTGCCGGGGGCCTGTTTTTTATTTCCGGCTGTACAGGTTATTCTCCGTATACGTGATAAAAACCGGAAAACTGTTCCCTTGAGGATCCGGCGCGGTTCGATTTATTCTCATCGAAAACCCTTTACAGATTCGCGAAAATACGTTAATTACCCGCAGACAACGGAGAGTAAAAGTTTGGGTACTTTACCCCGCGAAATTACGCAGATTTCACACAGCGACGCCAGTGGCCATAATGTGAACAGTTCAGGTGCTGCAAGCTATTTTGACTACGAAAGTGCGGTCACGCTGCGAAACCTGGCGTCCACCTATGGCACCGATATGCCACGCTACCTGCTCGCCCCCGAAGTGGCCGTGCTGCTCTCAAAGGTGACCGATCTCCGCAAACGCCTGTTCATTGATGCCCTGTGTAACACCGGCGGGCGCCTCAACGAGATCCGGCCCCTCACCTAGGGAGACTTTGTGCTTGACGATCCGCTCACTGGGGCCCCCTTGCTTCGCCATTAACGTCAGCCCGATGTTTGCTGACTGCCCGGTTTACTGAATAATCTCTATCAGTCATATTCACGGTAAAACAGTCTGATGAGGTTGTTACAGGGGAAAAGGGCCCCCACCTTCTCAGCTTTGTGGGGGGTTCTGTTCCGTTCTGACGGGGTGACTTAACTTAGGTGGCTACAGGCAGCTCTGCTGAGGTTACCCGTGTAACATCAGTGAGCTGCGCCCGTTTTTTTCTGAGAGTGCCCCTGTCGGGAAAAATACCCGGCGGTGTAAGCGGCCGTCATAACGGGTAATGTCATCGTGCAGCGTGGCAGCATAATTACCTTTCCGGCAGATGCTCTTATCTGGCTGATTGCCGGTGTGACTGACATGCGCTGCAGCTTCAACAGACTGACCGTAAAGGTGCAGAACACGATGCGTGCTGATCCGTTCCGCGGCCACCTGTTTATCTTGCGTGGCAGGGGCGGCAATATGGTGAAAATCCTCTGGGCCGACGCAGACGGCCTTTGCCTTTGCCTGTTCACCAAACGGCTGGAGCGGGGGCACTTTGTCTGGCCTGTCAACCGGGACGGCAGGGTTCACCTCACACTGGTCCAGCTGGCGATGCTGCCGGAAGGCATTAACTGGATGCATCCGCAGCAGATAAATCCCCTGGCCTGCGCATCTGAACCGGAGTGGAACGCTCATTCTCTGCATTTTTTAGCTTCAGCCGCAGGGCCGTCAGCGGCCAGTACGTTTGTAGTCCTGCAGGCTGCACCCACCTTTCAGCCTCGCGCAGGTCTGCAAACCAGACGCTGCCGTCGTCGTGACGGCTCAGGCACTCCCTGAGCTTGAGCCGGATATAGCCCAGCTCTGGGGAGCCGGGGGCGTCGCCACAGATGCTGAGTATAAATGCCCGCAGCGTGCTGCATTCGGTGAAGCCGTACTGCCCCAGCCTGGCAGCCAGGTCCGTAGCGCTGAACGGGCGCACGGCCCGGCCGGTATTGTTGTCTTTCCTCATCAGCGTCACTTTTTTCTCCCGTTACGCCGGCAGGGTCCGCGCGATGGTGCCCCCCTGCCGGTCGCTAAAAAGGCCAGGCTGGTGCGTTATGGATTGTAGACGGCGCCCGTCGCGCTGACGACATAGCTGCCCGCTTTGGGGGCTTTTGGGGTGTAAAGAACAACATCATAATCCAGGCTATTGACTTCATCGTTCTTGACAAAGTAGTACCCGTCTGCCAAGAAGTCATCAAAGGCACTATAGTCTCTGTCGGTCGGTAACACCGCATAGGCTAGCTTGTACTCATCATCGTTTTCATGGCCCGTTGCATACACTGTAAATGGGACGGTTTCACTCTCACCCGCTTTGAGGGCCAGCCGCGCCTTGACCCCGGCCTCCTTAATGGCTAGTTTACCCTTTGCAAGACGGAGCTCGCCGGGGGTGGCTTCCTGACCCACCTTCAGTCCGGATTCTGGAGTAAGGGTGTTTTCCAGCGTTATGGGCTGGTTCAGCGTCACGGTGGCCGTGGCGGTGGTTTGATTGCTGATACTACCCGTTGTCAGACCGACTGCATTAGCCACGGTCACCTGGCTGAAACAGCCGGCGGCGACAAGGGCAGTCAGTAAACGCATTTTCATGGTATTTTCCTCTTTGGTTGAGTATTTTCTGTGCCGGCATAACTGCCGGTCTCAGTCTTTTGTGGCCGCGCTCAGCGCTACAGTCCACGTGTCGGCGGCGGCGTTCTGGTCGCCGTCGGCCTCAATGCGGAACGCAACGCTGCGCTCCGCGTTAACCGTCATCATTCCGCCTTCCGGCGGCGGCCCCGGCTGCCATCCCTCCCCGCTCAGGCGCACCCGCAGGGTGTTCCCGGCATGCCGCTGCCCGGTCAGTAGGCAGCGGGCTGAGCTGCCCCCCGCCACATCTGCGGCGCACCACAGCCGGAAGCCGCCATGCGGCGCGTTGCTGCTGACGCGACCCCGCATCAGCAGCGTGCCGTCCCTGACCGGCCCGGCCTGCAGGCCCGCGGTGGCAGTCAGCTGAAGCACAGGGCCGGCCTGAGCGACTCCCGCCACGGTCAGCAGCAGCCCCGTCAGGGCAAGTTGCCAGCGCCGGGCGCTGGCGGTTGCGTTATTCATGTTTTTCTCCGTGTTGTGCAGCACGGCGACAGACCGCACTGAAGGTGTACAGGCCGGCCGGGCCCTTTTCTCCGCGCAGCCGGTAGTCTGCCTGGCAGCGCTCGCTGCCCGCGCGGACCATCAGGCGGCCCGAAGGCGGCAGGCCGGTAATAAAGGCCTGCCCGCTGCCGTCCGCAAGGCCCGCGCCGTCGGACTGTCCTGCCACGCGCACCTGCGCCCCGAAGGGCACGGGCGTCCCGTCCGGGTGCTTAAGCGTGACCAGCGCCCGGGCGCCGGTCCGCGTCCGGAAGGACGCCATCACGATTGCACCGGCCGCCGGCACCACTCTCACGTCGGTCTGCGGCACGTCCGCATTGTCCGGCAGAGTGGTGGGGTCCAGGCTCACCGTGTTGTCCTGATACTCCGACAGCCCGGACACGGCGGTGTAGCCTCGCTGGTCCGTACGCACGCCCGGCAAACCGCCCACGCCCACACCCGCAGCGCCGCGGGCACTGACCAGTGCTACCGTGTCGGTCAGCGACTGACTGAACGTCACCCCATGCCGGTGAGCAATCATGCCGCCTGCCACGCTGACGTCGGCCTGCCGGCCAGACGCGCCGAAGCTGTAGCCGGCAGCGGCCGTCCCGTAGGTTCCGGCCCACCCCGCGTGCAGGCTGCCACTCGCCGGGCCTGAGCCGCTGCCGGGGCGGTAGCTTTCCCGCACACTCCAGTCCAGCTGGTCGTTCACCGCCCGGCCACTCAGCGCCACTTCCTGAGACTGTGCGCCCTGATGGGGGGCTGTCAGGCTCCAGCTGGCGCTGGTACTCTGGCCGAGCGGTACGCTCAGCCACAGGCTCAGCAAGCTGTCCCGGCAGCCAGTTGTGGTACGGCTCTGCTGCCAGTTGAGCGACACGGACGCGCCGTGCAGCGACGCGCTCCAGCTCGCGCCGTAACCGAAGCCCGGCCCGGTGCCGCCCCGCCAGTCCGTGCGGGTGACGTTCAGACCCAGTCCGCCCGCCGCGCCCAGCGACTGGCTTACCTGCAGCACGCTTCGACCACGTACGGACCGCTGGGCATATCCCGCAGCGCCGTAACCGTCGCGGCGCCAGCGGTCCAGGGTATCAGTCATGGACCGGTAGCCGGGTGAGGTGTACTGCACGCTTGACAGGGTAAGACCCGTTGTATCGCCCAGATGGCTGTTGTAGCGCACCCGCCAGGCAGTGCCGGCATTTGTCCTGTCGTTCGGGGTACGTGCATGAGCCGTTGTGGCGTCAGCCGAGATGGCGCCCCAGCGCCCCAGCGAGCTACCAAGTCCCAGCGATGCTCCACTGTAGTCTGCTGCCTCCTGCAGTCCGCCATAGAGAGTCAGCCCCCAGGGCAGCCCGTACATCAGGGTGGCCTGCACGAACGGCACCGCCACAACTCCCGCCTCAGACGGTCGATAGCGGCCTGCGGCCACGCTGTATTTGAGGTATCCTTCGTGCAACGACACGGCAGGCGTCTGCCAGGGAACCGTAAAGAACTGGTTATGTCCGTCCGTCTCATAAACCGTGACCTGCAGGTCGTCTCCGCCCTGTCCCGCAGGCAAATCCTCAATACTGAAAGGCCCGGGCGCGACCTGCAGCATCCTGAGCAGATAGCCGTGCTGGCGTATCTCAATTCTGGCCCTTGTGCGCGCCACGCCCCTTACCGCTGGCGTGTAGCTGCGCTCGTTCGCCGGTATCATGGTCTCATCAGTGGCAAGCATGGCGCCGGTGAACGGCACGCCGTCAAACACGTCGCTGGAGGTAGTGCGCTCACCAAGCGTCAGGCGGCTCTTGATATTCACGAACCCGCGTTCTGCCCAGGCGTAAGCCTGCTGCCAGCGTTCGCCGCTCTGCCAGCTCAGACTGCTGCGCACCCGCCACGGGCCTGCGTTGATGCCCGGCTCTATCTGTGCCCATGAGGTTTCCGCCGGACCGCCGGGCTGGCCGTCCGTGCGTGAGGCGGCAGCGCTGTAGTTCATCCTGAAGGCGCTGATGCCGTTGTCCCACAGCGCCTCCGGTGCAAGACCGTTGTAATGCGGACGCAGGGCGGCCTGCGGGATGTCCAGCCTGAGCTGAAGTGCCGCCACGTCCGCTGTCACCTGCGCCTGCGGTATGGCCGACAGGCGGGCGCACGCTTTTCCGCCTTCCGCCAACGCAGGCCATGCCACCGTGTTAATGCCCCAGCGCACCAGCTGAGCCACGCTCAGGCAGGGCTGCAGCCTGTCTCCCGACGGTGCTTTCACCAGTCGCAGCGTGATGTCCTGACTGTCAACCTGTTCGCCGTTAAGCAGAACGTCCATTCGGTACGTGCCCGGCTGCTGCAGACCCTCTTCGAACAACGACAGATCCGCGTTTTTCGCCGCGCCGCTCAGTAGCGAAGCGTCAAAGTGATACTGCTGCGCGGCGACACCGGAGGTGAAGCACGCTACCGGCAGGGCCGCGATGAAAGCTGTACGGCGCACACGTCCCCCCGGCTCTTCGCGTTAATTCGGATAAATCAGTCAACTACGGCCTCGAACTGGCGGCTCTCACCCCCAAGATCGTTAATGACGCTCCACTTAACGGCCCTGGCCGCTCCAGCTGGCAGCGGCAGCGTCACGCTCCCCTGAGGAGGGACATAAGTCAGATCACCGACCTCTTTCCCCCCCACGCTCACCGCCTTCAGGTTCATATAAAATGGCGTCGGGTTGCTGACCCTTAACACCTTACCCGTGCGCGCCCAGGTAAGTGCACCCGCCGCCTCTTCCGAGCTGCCCTTCAGGCCGGACGGCCTGAAAATCAGCTTGTCACACATGCTGACGGCCATGTTCACGGTCACTGACACCTTTGCTGCGTGACCGGACGCGTCGCCCGACGGCGGCAGCGCTTTCCCACACAACCAGTACAGGCTCTCCCGCGTCTGCGGAAGACTGCCCCCGGAGCGGATAACGCGCAGCCGGCTCTGTTGGTTCGCTTCAAGGCGGAACAGAGGCGGCGTGACCATAAAGGGAGCCGGTGTTTTGCGGTCCTCGCCGGTCACCGTGGACTGGACCAGCATGGGGCGGCTCTGTGGGTTTGATACCGAAAGCTGAGCGCCGGCCGCACCTTCCGGGTAGATGACCCGCGTGGTCCCGAGCGTCACACTGAAGGTGTTCGGGCTCGTTGCTGGCTGCATTTCCGCCGCTGTTGCTGAGAAACACTGAGTAAACACAGCCCCGGCCAGCAGGACTGTGGTGATGAGTGAGTTGTTCATGAGATATTCCCGTTGTATCCACGCCGTCAGGCAAAACACAGGTTGACGACTGCCTGTCATCCAAGGTCTTAATTCAGAGCGCGAATCATACTGACGGGAAGGTACAGGGAAAACCCGTCTGTAGTTAAACCGTCGTTAACTTTCAGGAAAGGCACAAGCGTACAGATCGGGAAAAGGGCGATACTTTTTGCGCATGCTCTGAGTACCTGTCGGCTGCACCGCAGGTAACCATTACTCACGAGGCGGCAGCCGGGCTCTCACCACATACTTGGGGCTTAAAAACAAAATTTTCTTCTTTAGGCTATCCTGTTTTCCCATAAGGCCGTGACAGACGTGATGAAAAACACATCAGTTCTGTTTCTTGTACACATTGATTAAGGAACCATGATGGATAAGGATAATAACCGAGGTATGCGTGACTGGCTTATCTTCATCCGCACGGCCGAAGCCGGAAGCATTTCAGAGGCTGCCCGGCAGTTGAATATCAGTACCGCAGCCGTCAGTAAGGCCGTCAGTCGCTTAGAGAATTATCTGGGTGTGGTGCTGTTTAACCGGACGTCGCAGGGAATGAAACTGACCGAAGCGGGCCACACAACGCTAAACCGTGCAAGGGAGATCACTGAGTCCTTTCATTCGTTGCTTGAGGACATCCGTAATCCGGACAATGAAATAAAGGGACATATCCGCCTGACGGCACCCGCCATCGTGTGTGAGTTTCTGGCCAATGAATGGGTCTTCGATTATGCGCAGATGCATCCGAAAGTGAAGGTGTTTCTCGACGCGCGTGAACGCAGCGACCTTAGCCGGGAATCTCCTGAACTGGATGACCTGGTATTGCGCAGCGGCAGGATTGAAAGTGAAGACCTGGTGCACAGAAAGCTGTCTCCCCTGAAGCTTGTACTGTGTGCCAGTCCCCGTTATCTTCAGCGGCATCCGGCCATCTCTCATCCGCGCGACCTGGAAGATCATCAGCTTCTGGGGATGCACCATCACGGCCTTGCTGGTCCGCTCCTGCTTTTCAGGGGAAAAGAATCTTATGAACTGGAATGGGGTGCTGAAACAGGCATCTCGTCAAACAACCTTTTCGCTATGTTGAATCTGGCGATTCAGGGACGAGGGATCAGCGTCGCCACGCCCGGCTGGCTGGCTTCCGGTTATTTAGGGCGTGGACAACTGGAAATCATTCTGCCGGAATGGAATATCCCTGACCTTCCGGCCTGGCTTATCTGGCGGCAGCGCCCCCGACAGACCAGGATCTTCACCGATTTTTGCAATTATATCGAGGAACGCTGGAATACAAGGCCTCAGCTGCTTGCTGATGACCACGCGGCGCCTCTGCTGCAGCCCGATTTTCTTGCGCGGCACGATACCGGAAAACCGTAACCGCACAACGCGTAGTACGCTGTCGGGTTTGCCCTTAAACAGTCGTCATCCGAGGTAGTGCTGATATCCTTGCCATGACTCCGGCCGAATATCATCGATAAGCATGATTACGAAAATAAGTGGGCTGTACAGACGGTACTGACGTTTAATTTGCGGTGAAGTCGGGCTCCATAGCAGCAGCTCGCGAAGCCTGAACACCGGTTGAGTGAGCTGCTGCCTGCCACTGAATGAAGTCTCAGAACCGGTAGCTTACCTGCAGCGAGCCCTGACTGTCGCGGTAGCCACCGCCACCGGCCTGCTGCGTGAACACCAGGGCGCCCGACAGACTCCTCGACAGACGCCCCTCCACACCCGTTTTCAGTTCGGCCACGTTCCGGCTACCCCGCACATCATCCGTTTCTTGATTCATACGCACGCCGTACACCTGTGTGTTGTGCAGCCAGTTCACCTCCACGAACGGCTGGAACTCGCGCACGGTCTGCCGGTCCGCCCGGCTTTTCCCGTTCAGGTAAGTTCTGAGTCCGAGGCGGGTGGTGACGCCGTCGTTTCCCGTACCCTGCACGCGGGTGCCGCCCGCCTCTGTGTGTTCATCCGCCCGGATACCGGACCACACGACCTGCGCGTGCGGCTCAAGGAACAGACGGTTCTCTGTCCCGCCGCTGCTCTGCCAGCTTCCTGCCAGCCAGGCATAGCCAGCCTCAAGCGACGCCTTTATTCCCTGACTGTTGTAATGCTCCGCCGGCAGCAGGTCACCTGAGACCTCGTTGCGGAACCAGTTGTACTGCGCCCACGTCTCGGCCCATGCGCCGGTCTTCAACTCTGCGTTCTGGTACCACGTGCCGTACACCCCTACACTGTATCCGCTCACGCTGCCCTTTGCGTCCCGGCCGGTCAGGCCGTTGTGTGCACTGCTGTACGCACGGCCGTAGCCGCCCATAAGGCCAGCGTGAAGTGCGTCCGTGCCATTTGTGGAGCCCTGAATAATATCCCCGCCCAGCTGCAGCACATAACGGTCAGTCTGCGTGTGGTTCTGCCCGTCAGCCATGGACGCGCGCCCGTGACTGCCCAGGTTACGCATCCACATGCGGGTCGTACGGACCTCGCCTGTTACCGGGTCGGTATAGCGCGTTTCCCCGCTGCGGTCACGGACCGACAGGTCGAACAGGGTGTTCGCCGCCTGAAGGTTAGCCGTGTAGGCCGCCGCCTCGGGACGGTACATGCGGACAGGCTCAGGTGAAGGCCCGGGAGAAGGTGTGGGGTCAGGGACTGATGCGAAGGCAGTGCTGGTCAGGTACCAGCCCGCCGTGTCTGTGCCTGAGACATTTCCTTTGCGCAGTCTGTAGTCATAGGCACCGGCCACCACGCGGTTACCTAGCGAGAACACGGCGTCAGAGCGCCCGCCCACGCTGATAAGCTGAATACCGTCCAGCGTCTGCGCGCCGCCGCCGTTCTCGTTTGTCACGAAAAGCGTGCTGGCACCGCTTGTGTTGCCGGTCACCACGAGGCGGTCAGTCAGGGAGTCATCGCCGGCCATCACGCCGCCGAGCGACACCGAGCTGCCGGGCAGTCCGGTATAGTCACCGTTAACCGTCAGGGTGTTGCCCGCGCTGGTCGGGGTCGGGTTCAGCACAAGAATTCCTTTATTGGTCAGGCTGGCGTTAATGACAGAGGAGGCGTTTTTTTCCGTACTGAAGAGCAGTGTGCCGTTCTGTGACAGGGCACCGTCAAGGATACTGCCGCTTTCCAGTGTCAGAGTGCCGTTATTTACCGTGCCGTTAGCGGCGGACCAGCGGGCCGACGGTGAGAGCGTCAGTGAACTGCCGGACGTGACGGTGATGTTGTCCACGCTGACGTTGTTCGTGGCGGTGAACGCTGCACTGTTATTTATATCGCCCACGGACACAGTGGAGCCATCGCCTGTTGTACCGGTGACGCTACCTCCGAGTACGGCCCGGTTGCCGGCGAGAATGAGGCTGGCGCCACCCAAGGCGACATCACCACTGATGGTGCCGGCATTGAGAATGCCGCCCGTAACCATACCGGTGTTCGTGAAGGCCCCCACCTTCCCGGTGTTGCGCACCGCATACTGGCCCGCAGAAAGGGTTCCCCGGTTATCAATCGCCCCCACACTGCCGTTATCCTCAATATCCAGCGCCACTTCACTGGCCCTGACGGTGCCCGTATTGGTGAATGAGCCTGAAATGGTGCCGTCAGTGGTAAAGGCAATGGTGTCCGACAGCGTGGTAGTCGTGTTGGAAACAGCACCTACAGTGGCATCACGGGCAATCCAGAGCGCCCGGCCAGCACCGGAGACCGTGCCACCACCGGAGGTTTCCCAGCGAGCAATGAAGGCGCCAGGTTCGGCGAGAATCAGGAACTGATCATAGCCTGCGATGTTTTGCGCAGGATTGGTATTAGAAAATATGGAATACCGGCCGGTCGTACTGGTGTCTGTAGAGCCACGTAGAACAAATCCGTTAAGTTCCCTCAAATTAATACTGGGGGATGAACTTTCTGACTCAAACAGGATGCCAACAGAATTCAGCCCCCCGGGATCCACTACAGCATAAGTATTTGCGCCGGCTGGCCGGGCGTTGAAAAAAGCGTCAAACGCGCTCTGTGAAAAGGAATAGGGACCACCACTCAAGACGACCGATGTTATCAGCTGATAGTCAGGCAACTCCGTTACGGCAGCATGGCATGTGCATGCGACCAGGCAGCAGGTCAGACCCAGAGATTTCATCATAAAAACTCATCCCCCACTTAAAGTACAAAAAATCAATAACAGTAATTTACAGATAAAGCAAACCAGTGCCGGTAAGTTATTTGACAGGTCATCATTTCAAAATGGCCCATGATGAGCCGGTTCGCGGTACGATAATAATACAGGTCATGCCTTATTTATCTGACCTGACTGATGCCATGTTGCAACGTTTATGAGCTGATTAATTACCGGCTTAACGTCTACAGGAAAAATTCTAAGCGGGGCATGAAAGGCTGGCTTGTACTTCAGTCTGAAGTAATACTTCTGACATTTTGATTCAGTGGTTTTTTACGAAACACTGAATAATCTGGTTGTTCTGTAATTCAAATGCGTTGGAATAATCTTAACATCCTGATGTACGCATGCCTGTACTTATTCCCGCATCTCTGATTTCTGAAAGAAAGCCGACCGCAAGTCGGCTGACATCAATGAAAGAAGTGCTGGGAATTTCAGGCTGAAATAAATTCATTTATTTGAATAAAATCAATTGCTTGATGGTGATTTTTTTGGGGGTACTCACTTTTTTGAATTCTGAAATCCGCTCACTGAGGTTCCGACAGCAGGGCCCTTTTACTTGTCATTCACGGATTTAACCACCATGCGATCAATTACGCTCCGGACGGCGGCATCAAGCTCAGCCTGGCAGGCCGCCGAAAGACGGGAGAATTCATACGTGACCACACGTTTTTCAGCGTCGGTTTTCTTGCGGGCGAACTGCTTTTTATCAGAAAACTCTGCCAGCTTTTCTGTCACGATTTTTTTACTGCCCGATGTTTTACGGGGACCGTCACTTTCAATACGAAAATAACTGATTATCCTGTTTTTATAAGCGGGCTCGGCAATATCATGAGATGCATCCTCTTTCATCCGGCTGCGGACGCAACTGACTAATGCGTCAGTAGTGATGTGTTTTGCCCGGACTTTCTCTGCTACCTCCAGCAGGATCCTGTAGTCACTGATGGAAAGCTCGCTGACAGAAGGGAAAATCGAGATAATCTCATCAGGAACGGCGGCAGCCTGAAAAGCCCGGGTCACCTTGGCGGCAGACAGTCCTTCTGCAGAAGCGATCTCTGACTGATTCATGTCTTCCGGATACATGAGCCTGAGTCGCTTTCCGAGTTCACGCAGCGTATGCTCTTTTGCTGTCTGAATATCCACGGCCAGTTGTCTTGCATCAGAGAGCGATAACGCATCACGCGTCACCAGCACCTCAAAGGCGGTTCCGTTATAGATACAGGCGGCACGACGTCGGGAACCATCCAGTATCTCTGTGCGACCGTCGATCACCCGTCCGATGGCAGGAAAGAACTGCTGAAGCCGGATGGTACGTGAAATGTCACTGACAGATTCACGCGTCAGAAATGCCTGGTCACGCCCATTTACTGTGGCATCAACGAACGTCTGCGTTTCAATTTCGTCATGTAATATCTTGGTCAGAACAAACCGGGCCTGGGCACCAGACTTCAGGGTAAATACGCGCTCGCTGTCTGATTCGTTCATCATTTTTGAGAAGCTGGAATTGCCCAGTTGCCGCCCCAGTTTGACCATTTCCTTTTTCATTTCACACCTCTGATGAATTCAATCCTTTTAAACACGGCCTGAGTGAAACGCTCCGCCTCCCGCTTCGCTTTCTTGAGCGCCTCGGCGCTTCCCGGATAGGAGCTGGGGTCGGCACTGACAATGGTGTCAAAGCTTTCGCCGCAGCGTTCGCATCCGTCGAGTCTGGGCAATGTCGCATCAAGAATGTAAGAGGTAAAAACATCACGGGCAAGACCGTGTGTCATTTCATGATCCCGCTTCGAGGTCATTTTCGACATGAATCCAATATTTCCCTTAATCCGTGGCGTGATGCCCTCTTCCTCAAGCTGCTCAATCATTTCAGGCAGCCGCGTCAGGTATTTAAGGGTAGAGTGAAAATCGACCTGTGCTGGCGGCGTGGGCGTGAGCAGCAGGTCACTCGCAGCAAGCGCATTCAACATAAAGGCATCAAGATGAGGACCGGTATCAATAAAGATGAAATCGTAATCAGATCCGACACGATCAATAATCGTCCGTCGCAGCACTTCAGAGGGAAGCCTGTCTGGCAGATGTTCGCTGACAAGATCATTCCACTGACTCGCAATAAAACCATCGTCAATTGAAGCAGGAATAACATCAACCCCGGGAATGATGGTCGGTTTAATGATGTCCTCTCTGAGCTGGCCAGCATCCAGATCGTTGAGCATCGCCTGTGCAGCTGTTTCCATGATGGAACCAATGCTGTTTTCCTGGCTGAGGAACATGGTACTTGAGGCCTGAGGGTCAAGATCAACAACGAGAATGCGAAGATCGTGCTGCAGGAGATCCTGATGAACTCGCAGGCCATGCGCTAATGTTACTGTACTGACGGTTTTCGATACCCCGCCTTTCAGATTCACGACAAAGATAACAAAAGGCCCTTCCCCCGCGTGCACATCACGGTACTTAGGCACTTTACGGTGAGCATAGATATCCATAACGTCCTGGATGGTCAGCGCATAATGCCTGGTGTTACCGGCATCTTTTTTGCCAAACACATGCCCCTGCGATTCCATTTCTTCAATGGCCTGCTCAACGGCACGGCGACTGAGTTTCGGAAGGTTAGCCACGGAGTTGCGTGTGAAGGTCTGATAATACTGATCAAGGCCGAACTCATTTCTTCTGACTGAAATGTCGTCGCTCATGCTGCGCAGCATCGCGCTCGCTCTGCGAGCCGTTTCGTCCACGCCACCGTAATGACTTTTCATTTAACCGTTCCGTTGTCAATTTTGAAATTCATTGTACATCTGAAAAAGGTCAGATCAACTTATTTCGTTAAAACAGAAAATTGTTGTACAAACTAAGAAAAAACTAACTTGCAGGTTTATTCGATCTGACAAAAAAAACCATCCATCGTGAGGCATGACTTAAACCTCCCCCGTAATGAGGATGAAAACCAATAAATATTTACCCCGAGATGAAATCAACTTAGTCCTTTGATTTAAAATATATTTTTTTATTATTTCAGATTGAAATTCCCGTATTCATTGTCCAGATAACCAGTAAATTGACAGGCTATGACAGTCGTCAGAGCAAAGTTAACAATGAATGTACTCACGTTTTCACATCAGCTTTGATAAGAGCAAAACAACTTCTCATGCCCCGATTTCCGGTGAGCACTCTCTATCTGTTTATTAATCTATGCCGGGAGCCCCCTCCTGCTGATAATTCTTGTCTAAAGCCCGGCGTGTTATTCATTCTTATAACTGTTTTCGATAGTCTGGCAGAGTGAAATGTGTGCTGGAGGGATACTTCATCCTCACGGTAGGAACATGTGCCCTGAAGGGATAATGGATACTTAATGAACAAATGTGTGTCATGGCGGGGAGCCACTTCAGGAAAAAAAGAAAGGCAGAATGTTCATCATGCTTTTTCTGTCCGGGCGACAGGTCAGCCAGACAATTCTTTGCTGGAACACCTAATTCATGCCCCAGTCATAAAAACCCATCTACTAATAACTGAATATGTGCGCTGGCAGGATGGTCACGTGATCCGTACTTGATAGCTACGCTGGTTTTTTTAAACCTCTGCAAGCCTCAAAACCTGTGTGCTGGCGGGATATAAACGATCAAAGAAGCAAAACTGTGTGTGCTGACGGGTTCAGGACGATTAAGTGTGTGTGCTGGCGGGTATCAGGGTATCAATGACGTCTCAGGGTAGAACATATGTGTGCTGGCGGGTACGGTATACGAACTGTCTACGCGAATGTGTGTACTGGCGGGTATCTGAAAATCTGTAAACTCTCTGTCTGCCAGACATTTGCACCGAATAAGGCTGCAAAATGTCTGCTGACGGGCACCTATTCAAATTGGAAAGGTTAAATATGTGTGCTGACGGGGAAAAAATCCTTCTGTTTGGCTGAATGTGTGTGCTGGAGGGCACACCTCCTCTTCATGGACGAATGATTATGTGTGCTGACAGGCGCAAGTAGACAAAAAGTCATTGAACATGTGTGCTGGCGGGATAATCTTTAGACATAAAGCAGAAGAATATATGATGCAGGGGCTTACCAGTCGGGACGTTGACAGAGAGACGAATGTTGTCGTGGCGAACAAATATCTGTCTCAACAGCACACATTCAGATGTCAGCAGGTTTAAGCTTGGGATTACGTTTATGAATGATAACAAAGTTTTCGCGTGCTTTACGGACGAGCGAAAATTCCAGATAGCCGATGTTCTGTAGCTGCTCCAGCGCCTTTTTGATCGTACGGTTTTGTTCACTGACAGAACTACTGAGTGAAAGGCGCTCACGCAGGCGTGAGAAGCTGACAGGGATCGGGTTCGCAGGAAGACTTTCAATGAAAGTGTAAATAGCCTGGGCGGCTTCCTTCTTTGGAAGCGCTTTGATAGCGTGGTGTTGTAGAAGGACTCTGTAGTCTAACTGAAACAGCTCCCACAGTTTTTCATCAGCTTCCAGTTGAACAATATCCCTTTCAGCATCAAAATAACCTGTCTTCAGCAGGCCAGTTTGATAACTCCCTCTAGCATCACTCCCGCGCTTGAAAGAGATTGATTTATTACGTAGTTTACCCAAAGATTCGTGAATAGTGAGCCTGAGCCGGGCGTCTATACGTTTCGCAGAAAATCCACACCCTTTTGCAAACTCAGTAAACTTCAGTTCAATCTTGTTTGATGCCAGACCGTACTTACTGAATGCATAAATCACCCCAATCCAGACCTTAAAATCACTGTCCATATTGAGTCGTGGCCCGGAAATGTTGATGTGATCATAACCTTCGGCCCGCGCTATCTCTAACTGAGAGAATAATTCAGATGCATCCACAATGTTGTTTTCTCCCTGAGACTTTGTGGGCTTGGGTACAAAAACGCCAAGGCGCATAAGTGCTACAGGTTGAACGGTATTGTTGGAATTAACTGTGAGTTGTTTGTCCTTACTGACCATGTCACTGTAAAGGGCATCGCCGATAAATGACTCATCTTTCATACAATTATCTCACTTTGCAGTCACAGGATTTTACTGTGAATAAAAAATATCTTTATCCCAACAGCACACACATTACATCCCAACAGCACACATTACCAGCCCACCAGCACACATCAACATCCCGTCAGCACACATGTTTATCCCACCAGCACACATCAGTAACTGCCTTCAGGTCAGTCACAGCAAGGCCTGAGAGGCAACGGGATCTATTTGGAGCTATAAGGATCTTACTGGAATATTTATTGGATCGAACCTGTGCACATGTGGATAAACCATCCTTTTTGCTAACGCGCCTACGGCTTGTTCAACCTGTTTTGCACACACAAAAATTTGTGTGTGCAAAACAGGTTACTGTTAATACTGCATTTCTGAGAAATTCTTCAGCGAAGTTAATCAATCGTCAGCAATGATCAGAGATAGGATCCTGCCTGTGTCACTCTAATGATAAGCCTGAACAAAGTGGAGCAGGTTTCATGAACAGTTTCAAACGTATCAGCATGAAGTACTGCCTTTCTGAAAATCTTAGTCAGGTGTGTTTTAAAATGTAGCCCTTAAAGGATGTGAACGATTTACTAATTACCCGGAGAGCACTATCGTTATTAATAGGTCATTACTCTATCCATTTATTTACAGAATATAATAACAATTCAGGAACAAGCGATGCCTTACAAGCCATCACTGAAGAGTCTGTTATGTCTTCACTCAGTATGCTGCATATTGATCACTGCCATCCTGCTTGTTGGAGTGACCAGTTTTGTTTTGAGCATCTTAACTGAACAACGGATCCTAGAATCCAACACCGCCTATGCACGCAAACTGGCTGACAGTACTGACAGTTTATTTTTTACTGCCCAACGAGAACTGGCATTCAGCGCCAGTCAGATAAAGAGTTTTAAGGATTTTAAACGACTGAATGAAGAAGCTGAAAGGCTGCGCCTTCAGGCAGATATGTTCAATTCAGTGTTGGTTTTGAATCCAGAGGGACGTGTTGTGACAACTTCACCCCTTAACTTCATTCCCCGCGGCCTTTCACTAGGTGTCTCTGAAGAGCAGTTGCAGGCTGTTAAGAAAGGTCTCTTTGTTTCAGAACCCCTCACACCTTATACGGGAAACTACCTCGTATTTTTGTCGCATCCTCTGCGTTCTTCTGCGGGTGAATATCTTGGCTACTTGGCAGGGTCTATCTATCTTAAAAAAGAAAGTATGATGAGCAGGCTTTTGAGTAAGCATTTCTATGCGGATAAAACGGCGGTCAGTATTGTATCAGATTCGGGTGAAATCGTTTATTCACCTGATGAAACGTTAACCGGAAAACACATTGTACTGAACCCAGACCTTGCCGCTCAACTCCTTCGCCAAAAATACGGTTCGCTGAAAACGACATTCAATCATCAGGCCTGTTTGCTGGGCTATTCGGATGTTGTTAAAACAAACTGGCATGTGTTTGTCTGCGTTTCGCCCAGTGTAACGACCACAATCCTCAAACACATCGTCACCGATGTTATCTTCTACGGATTTATACTGGCACTTCTGCTGATTATCACAAGCATGTACGTTTCGACCCGAATTTCACAACCGCTTGAGAAACTGGCCCGTCTGACTGGTTCAGGCACCTCAGAGCGATTATCTGGTAGAATGAGGGAGGTTAAAACCTGGTACAAAGAGGCCGACAGGCTGAAAAGGGCGTTTCTGGCCTATTCGAAAACGATTAACCGAACTTTTTCACTGTTACGCGACGATGCATTGACAGATCACCTGACAAAACTGCACAACCGGCGCGGATTTGAACAACTTACGGCTTCGTTTGTTACACAGCAGGGGCCACACAGCCTTGCCTCGTTTGATATCGATCACTTCAAACAGATTAATGACCAGCGTGGTCATGACGCCGGAGATCTGATTTTAGTGACTTTATCCGGTTTACTGAAAAAGGGTTGCCGTACGCAGGATATTATCAGCCGGTTCGGTGGTGAAGAATTTGTTATTTTTTTCCCAAACACAACACTGGAAGAAGCCGGGTCTGTTTCTGACCGTATTCGCAAAAGCATCGCTGACTACCAGTTTCCCGTAGTCGGTAAGGTGACCGTTTCAGCTGGCGTCTGCAGCCTGATGCACTGTTCCAATGATTTGCAAAAAGCCTTGTTGAAAGCCGATGAACATTTATACAAGGCAAAACATGGTGGCCGAAACAGGGTAATTGCCTCTCTGGATAAGGATCAATCACCCTGAACAATGAGAAAAGGAAAAGTGTTCAGCCTGATATATTAAAAACGGGCGTTTTTCAACGTCTATGACAGTTAATGAATTTTTTCACACACAAAAGTCGGATTATTTCCTGCGAAAAAAAGCCAGGCATTCTCACCATAGGGTTTTATCTTCAATAATAATGTTGCATCAGTGTTGGTGAAAAAATCTGGTAACCATTTTTTCTGATCGCCGAGACTCATTGTCATTTGTGGAGAGTTAATAATCATTTCTGACTTAAGGTAATAGAATTCTTTATTCTGCCGGTATGAGAATGAAATTGTTTTGTTCAGATATGTTTTGGATGCATCTTCGTTATACCCAATACCAGATATTGAAAGAAACCCTTTTCCATCATCAAAATTTTGAGTGATAAGTAGATCAAGCCGGCTTTTTTGCCAGTAATACGAAACATCTGCGCGACATGAAATCGCTTTCCCTTCGTGCCTTGACAGGTAAACAAAAAAACACAACGCAACGAGTGCGATTATCTTATTCATCATAGAAATTCTTTACAAAATAGTATGAGTGACAGTTTGCTCTTAAATTCGAGTTAAGAGGGTGTTCGCAGCTAAAATAAGACAGTCTGTCAGAATTTTTATAAGCTGTAAGGTAAACATAAGGTGTGCTTTTACAATCGATACCGACTTTTTCAGCCATCTTAGTCACATCTGATTTACTCATAAACGCATCTGTTTTACTGAACAATGTGCAATCTTTGTATTCAGTGCTGTAAGTAAAAGTTTCATCATCAGCACCCATCGAGACGCGTAGATAGAAAAAATAATAAATAAAAAAAACCAGAAAAATAATTGATATTAATAATACCCAATTTTTATTGGATACACTCTTTACATAAAAAACTCCATTTTCTATAACATTCTGAGAAAAGAGTTTCCTTCGTCGATATTCATCCAGTTTTTCCTTATCTGAGTCTGATTTTGTAGAAAATTTTTTTTCGTCAGGCATTTCAACATTCTCTTTCATAATCGTTGTTTTGGGTGATAGAAGAAAACCCTTCCTTGGCATGGTCCGGATGATATCTTCTTCGTAGCCAATCTTAATTAGCGCCCGCCTCAGTGTTGAAATGTTCTGATATATGGATGTTGCGGCTGGTTCAGTCCCAAAACGTCGCCAAACATAGTCATAAAATTTCTGATGAGTGACTAACTCACCCACGTTCTCAATCAACAACTCAAAGCACATTGATGCTGATGCGCCGACAGATGTCTTTCGGCCTTTATGGGAGATTGTTTTTTTGTCTGGTTCAAAAACCAGATATTTATTAAGGGTAATTTTTCTGCTCAAGGCTTTCTCCATTAATATTTAAAGAGATGATGAAAATCTTATCCATATCTTACGAGCCATATACTGAAGACTGGTTTCGAGTTAACCATCAGCATAAAGTCGAAAGGTTTCAAAAGCAATTATTAAATAACATTCTTCCTAGTTTTTAATACGTAAAGACATGGATAAAATTTTAATGTATGTCTTTGATTTTTAATGATATATAAAATTATGAGATATTTTTATATTTTCAGAGAAATTCAAAGGTGCATCTATGTTCCCCTGGTTTGTAAAATACGTCGCAATTCATACCGCCTTGAGGGTATGTATTCAGCATTATTCATTACGCTGAATTTAAGAATTGTTGTCTGGCCGCATTCAGCACCAGCCAGCATATTTATATAAAGTTAACAACTCTATGGAGCACTAGCATGTTGAAAAGAACTGTTATTACCGGGATTATTGCTTTAACAACATTATCTTCCAGTGGAGCTTTTGCTGCACAGCCAAACAGCATCCGTTTTCAAGGTGAGGTTTCATCCCAGACCTGTGACATCAGCGTTAACGACTCTACTGCCGCTGCACCTGTTATTTTATTGCAGTCCGCAAAGATAAGCGAGCTTGCTGCTGCGGGTAATACTTCCACGCCGACGACATTCAGTATGAAGCTGACAGGTTGCTCTGATCCTGGGAATGTGGCGCAGGACATTAAAATTCGCTTTGTTTCTAATAATGTTGATGCAAATGGAAACCTCAAAAACATTGCAGCCACCTCTCCGGCGGGTAATGTAGCTATCCAGTTACTTGATCCTGATAAGAATGTCATCAATTTATCGTCAGGTGAGGCCACAGCAAAAGCATTTTCGCTGCAACCGGGGCAGACGAGTGGTGAAGCAGAATATACCGCACAGTATATCGCCACCGGTGCTGCAACAGCCGGTAATGTAGAAGCATCAGTTCAGTACGCAATTAATTACCTCTAACCACGACGCCCCGCGAAAGCGCGCGGGGCGGGAACTCATTATGAAAGTTATGTCATACCTGAGAAAGATCCTGTTTACATTATTCCTTGTCAGTGGTGTGTCACAGGCAGCGGTTGTGATGAATGCTTCACGGATTGTCATGGAGGGAACCTTTGAGAAAACCATTACTTTTGATAACACCAGTGAAAACCCTTTTATTGTCCAAATTGAACCTGAAAATGTACGTCAACCAGACTTTATTGCCATGCCTCCTATTTTTAAAATCAAAGAAAGAGGTGGACAGACAGTAAAAATCAGACTGTTATCTTCTACTTTGCCACAGGATAAAGAGTCTTTGTTTTACCTTAATTTCACCCAGATTCCGGGTCTGAAAAAAAGTGAGAGTGATGACAGTCGGTTAAATATCATTGTCAAAAGCCGACTGAAGATTATCTACAGACCGAAGTCTGTTGATGCGTTTTCTGCTAAAGAAGAACGTAACGTGTCCTACAGTATCCAGAATGGAAAATTAGTTATCAGTAATAACAGCCCGAATGTTCTTTCCATCCGAGAAATCCAGAATGGAAAGCATATCATTGCAGAAAATCTGACACTCAAGCCAGGTGACACTTTTTCAAAAGATATCAAGGGTAACTCCCTCAGCGGTCCGCTTCATGCTGTCATGATTAGTGATTATGGTACGCCCGTTAATTTTCTGATCACCAATAAATAAATTTTCGGCTTTAGTAACATGAATATCAGACTTTTACCTTTCATTCTTTCTTTTTATGCTTTTTATGCGCATGCCGGAGAATATGAATTCAGCCCTGCCATGCTCAGGGCAAGCGGACTGAGTGATGTTGCTGCATTGTCTGGTGACGAGACGTTTTATAAACCAGGAAAGTATGACGTTTCTGTCTATGTGAACAATAAATTGTTTTCAAAAAAGACGCTGGATTTTGAAATGAAAAGTGAAGGCCTGACGCCGTTATTTACCGGTGATTTTATTAGCAGTTTACCGCTGAAACAAAAACCTGAAAATCTTGTTGAGGACAAAAAATACACCCTCAATGCCGTTATGCCGGACACAAAGGTTGAGCCGGATCTTTCCGCACTGCGTGTGAACATTACGGTGCCCCAGTCTCTTCTTCAACATCATCCCGAGGACTACATCCCGGCTAGTGAGTTTGAGGAAGGCAGCAGCGTTTTATTTTCAAACTACACAATCAACCAGTATGAGTCACATAACACGTATTCTGGCGGACTGAGCTCTACGTATCTCGGGCTGAGCAGCGGCTTCAATTTCGGCAAGTGGCAGTTCCGGCAACAGGGTAATTTCAACCGGAGTCACTATGGCTCCGGTTGGAATTCCTCACGGTTTTATGTCAGACGTGGATTGCCTGCGTTGAGAAGTGAGCTGTCGCTGGGGCAACTCAGCACGCCCTCCGATACCTTCAGCGGGCTCAGTTTCACAGGCTTAAGCCTGAAGACTGATAATCGCGTGTTACCCCCTTCAGTTGTTGCGTACGCTCCGACAGTAAAAGGAACGGCGCGAACAAACGCCAAAGTAGAGGTTTTTCAGAAAAAAAATAAGATTTATGAGACGACTGTGCCACCGGGTAACTTCAGTATTGATGACCTTGCACCGGCATTTTACGGTGGTGACCTCAATGTCAGGGTGACAGAGAGTGACGGAAGCATCACTGAATATTCAGTCCCCTACTCAACCCTGCCGGATTCCGTCCGTCCAGGACGGCTGGACTACGGATTTTCTGCGGGAAGAATTCGTGACTATGCCCGTTATAACCAGTTTTCTGAGCTTTCCCTGAAATACGGCGTGTCAAACACGGTCACGGCGAACAGCGGGCTACGTATTGGCAGTGGTTATCAGGCCGCCAGCGGTGGGGCCATTTACTCATCATGGCTGGGTGCTTTCGGCGCCTCCACAACCTGGTCAAATGCAAGACTAAAAAACGGCATTGCCACGCAGGGGTGGATGGTGAATACCCAGTACAGTAAGACGCTGGGGCCGACAGGTACCACAATCAGTTTTGCAGGCTACCGATACTCTACTAAGGGCTACAGGGATCTTCAGGATATTGTTGCCCTGAATAATCGGGACACACCCCTGTCAACGATGGAAGGCGGCACCTTCATGCAAAAAAACCGGCTCCAGGTCAACATAAGTCAGCCGCTGGGGGGGCTGGGAAGCATTTATGTTTCGGGTTCCTCGCAAAATTACTATGACGGACGAAACAAAGACACCTCCTATCAGGTGGGATACAACACGGCACTGCCTTACGGAATCCACATGGACTTCAGCATTTCCAGGCAGTACCGTACACGGGTGTCAGATACCCAGAGGTGGGGAATATCTGACGACAGCCGGCACAAGGAATATTACAAGGATACCCAGTTCGCCCTGAATTTTTCCGTGCCTCTCGGACGCGATACCCATAATACGACATTGTCTGCTTCATACATCAACAGCAACAGTAACCGCAACTATCAGGCTTCTCTGTCTGGGAGCGCAGGAAGAGATAACGATACCCAGTGGGGTGTCAATTACAGCCGGGATAACACAGGAAGCACTGCGGGGCTTAATCTGGCCACTATTATGCCAAAAGCTAACATAAGCGGAACGGTTTCAAAATCACCGGGAAGCTGGCAAGCTTCTGGCTCGCTCACTGGAGCTGTCGCAGTGCACCGTGGCGGCGTCACCCTTGGCCATACCGTAAGCGACACGTTTGCCATTGTTGAGGCCAAAGGCGCTGAAGGTGCCACAGTGCTTAATGGTCAGAATATCAAAATCGACAGTTCAGGTTACGCCATCATCCCTTCACTGATGCCGTACCGACGTAACAGTATCAACCTGGATGCGCCCGAAGGCGGATCGACTGATGTCGATATTATCGACAGCCAGCATGTTGTTACGCCCTATGCGGGTTCAGTCAACCGTGTCGTCTTCAGAACTCGTCAGGGCATACCGGTCATGATGCAATTGAAACGTCGGGATGGAAGCTATGTTCCCCTTGGCTCGGATATCTTTGATTCCAAAGGCAATAGTATTGCGACGGTAAGTCAGGCGGGTAACACCTACCTTCGGCTGGAAAACCGGGAAGCACTGAGTGCCCGCTGGGGCAGTGCACCTGATGAACAGTGCATCATCCGGTACGCTCCCGTGAATTTTAAGTCCACAAAGGCGCTCAATTATCTTAGCGCAGTCTGTCAATAAGGCCTTAAACATGAAGAAGTATGCTGCTGTATTCTCTCTTTTGATGCTGGCGTTCTTAACCTCATCAGCTTTTGGCAAATGTACGCCTCAGAGTAATATTGGTACGCCTGGTGATGATAAGAGCGGTGGAGTCCCCCTGATTTTTGGTTCCATAAAGCTACAGCCCACAGAGTTTATGCCGACCGGTCTCATAGGCGTCACGCATGTCAGTGTGGGTCAGGCTCAGGCCTTTCAGTCGAGACAGGGTCCGGATACCTTGTTATATACCTGCGATCTTGCCGACGAGGGACAGACTTATGAGGTTTTCGCCACAAACGGAGACAGCAACGTGGGCGGTAACATCAGCGCGGGTGATGGTGTCTATCAAACCTATTTTCCTTATATTGGCATCAGGCTCATCCGTGATGCGGACGGTAAGGTCTTTTCAAGGTACTGGCAGAGTTCACCCATTCATGGGCACAGAGAAGGTAACAAACTCAAGTTTTATGCCCGCGACTTCAGCAGTGTGACCGCAGAAATTTACCGTCTGCCTGCCACACTGCGGGGTGGTGATCCTGTTGCGTACTGGGGATGTTCCGGCCCCGCCGATGATAATGCCTCCGGGATTGGCTACACGTGTCCCCAGCCAAATGCTTATACGGTTTTTGTCGGACCGGGCTGGAATGACGACCAAAACATCAAACCTGGTACTGACAGTAATACCAACTGGGGCGGCTTCAGTAACTGGAACTGGATTGGTTTTGGCATGCAGTACTCATCTGCCAATATGTTTACGCAAACTCCATGGGGCTGTCGTGTTTTGAGCTACACCAATCCTGTTATCCTTCCCAAGGTAACCCCGAGTGAATTAGCCTCCGGGTTTGAAGATAAAGGCATTAATTTTGATGTAACGTACCGGTGTGGCGGACCATTAGTTAATTCATTTATCAATGATAAAGCAGGAGTGGGCCCGGATAAAGTTTCGGTTGCGTTCGTCACTAACCATCCCATTCCCAGCCTTGGTAGGACCGGGACTTGGTCGCGTTACACACTGTCGGATAACTATGGACAGGAGGGTTACGCCTCAAATGTTGGCATCGGCGTTTCTGTTAATGGTAAGGCGGTGGGATTTATAACTAACGCCTATACAGATAACTACGCATACGGCTGGTTTTCTTTAGTCGATGGTGAAGTATCTCGTTCAAAAAACAGCAACTCGCAAGTGGACATCAAGTCACAGTATTTTGCTTATTATGGCGTCATCGACCCGTCTAAACCTGTCACACCCGGGAAGGTTGACTCGACGGCGTATATTGTCGTGAGGTACTGGTGATGCGTTTTTTGATACATTTTGTGGCTCTGAATTTATTGTTTGCTTCTGTGAGCATTCAGGCAGTAGTTATGCCGCTGCAGGACAGGGTGTTATTCCGCGCTACAGACAGCGAGAAGCGTCTGCTCATCGTAAACAATGACAGTCATGCTCCTGTTTTACTCCAGAGCTGGGTTGATGACGGACGATCAGACGATATCAGTAAGGAAAAAAACTACCCCTTCGCCGTGATCCCAGCTGTTGTCAGAATGACGCCAGGGAAAATAATAAACCTGAAGATACTGCCTACTGAAAAAGTGCATGGCTTACCTGAAGATCGTGAGTCCTTATTCTGGGTGAACCTTTATGAAATTCCGGGTTTGAAGAGGAATCCACAGTTAAACAATGCAAACAAAATGGAGATCGGTTTAAAAACGCAACTTAAGATCATTTATCGCCCGTTCAAAAAAAATATGGATATTAATAATATTGGCAAAGGCCTTGAAATAAAACTGTCTGAAAGTAAGCATTCACTGGAGCTGGATAATCCATCGCCTTATTACGTGACGCCTGTTTTGTTAAAAATTAAGTCATCTTCGGGTGAGCAATCCTTAAAGCTTGGTATGGACCGAATGATCGCGCCTTTCAGCCAAAAGCATTTTAATCTTCCTGAGGTTATAAAAAGCAAAAGCATCGCGGTGGAATACACGCTGGTTGATGATGCAGGAAAAGATGCCAGTTTTACTAAGTTAATTAATATATGAATTAAATACCCCATATTTAACTGGCAGGTTAGTTCTGCCAGCAGTTTTCAATAGATCATCTCATCCATTAACGAGCAATGGAGGAACTATGACGTTTATGGATAAAACCCAGCGTTGCCTGTCATTCACTGAGAATGAAGTTGCTGTTACCTGGTTTTTTATGACCGGCATGACCATGAGGCAGATAGCCGAATGGTCAGGAATACCTGAGAAATCTGTCAGTTATTATAAAAGGAGGGTCATGAAGAAAATTGGCGTGAAAAATAATAATGATTTTATCATGTGGTTTTTAGAGAACAGAGAAAATTATCAGAGCAGCAAAGCGGAATTCAGTATCCTGCGTCGCAAATCGCCTGCATCTAAAAAATGATCAAAGATTAATTAATAAAGGAATTCATGTTTTGTTTGTTAATAAATTGACTAGGTTATTATTCATGAGCTTAATTTGTTTTACAGCTCTCTCCGGTTGCAGCACGGAAAATTCTCAACGCGCAAAAGGAAAAAATTATTTTCTGAATACTTCCTATTCATCTGCAGCTCAAAATGAACGAATACGTTTTCTTATCTTTCACTACACAGCGGTCGATGATGCAACGTCACTGAAACTGCTTACTGGTGACAATGTCAGTGCTCACTATCTGGTCTCTGATCATATTGATACGCACTCAGGAAAACCCATCGTTTACCGGCTTGTCAGTGAAAACAAGCGGGCCTGGCATGCCGGTCTGAGTAACTGGAACGGACGGGTCAATCTGAATGATTCTTCTGTCGGTATCGAAATCGTCAATCCCGGGTTCACGGAAGATATGCTGGGGCAGAAAACCTGGTTCCCTTTCCAGCAACAGCAGGTCAAGGCCCTGGCTGCGCTGGCTAAAGAGATTATTCAGCGCTACAACATCACGCCGGATAACGTCCTTGGTCACAGTGACATCGCACCGCTGCGAAAACAGGATCCCGGGAAACTCTTCCCGTGGAAAGCACTGGCCGCTCAAGGCATAGGAGCCTGGCCTGATCCTCAACGGGTGGAAAAATATCTGGCCAACCGTTCGCCAGACGCACCTGCAGATGTCCTTAGTATCCAGACCATGCTTAAGCGCTACGGTTATGAACAAATCCCCTTGAGTGGTGTTCTGGATGAGGACACCAGGAAAATCATCAGCGCATTTCAGATGCATTTCAGGCCGGAAAATATCGACGGCACACCGGATGCTGAAACTGAGGCCATTGCAAAGGCCCTTAATGAGCAGTACCGCCCTGCCACGCGCTGAAATGACGTCGTTTTCATACCTTCAGGACAGGACATTAAATCCTGTCCAGGCTTTCCTTAAGGTGTTTGCTGACTAAAATGAGCGCAATGATGAATTAATTTGTTATAAGTAACTGTTAGTTAAGTCTTTCTGAACATCTTTTACAGTAACACTCTTTGGCAGTCTTAATCTATTCGGAGGAAAGCTCTGTCAGCCAACTGTTTCCTGAAGAGGACTCATGAATCAATCAGATAAATTAGGTGTTGCGATGCCTTTCCTTTCCGTCAGGGAAGTGAGGGATTTACTGAGAATACGGGTTTTCGGAGCTCAGAGAGAGGTTTTGCTGCTTGTCAGTCTGGTTAACGATGAGCCAACTTCAGAAGCTGAAGACACCAGAACTGATAATCCGCCAGAACAGAATGATTCAGTGGGCTGAAAAAATTGTATGGTCTGAGTCCTCTCTTCCAGTATCGGGGCAAAAATCCCTGGCAGATTTTTAAATGGTATGCGACTTGTTGGGCAGACAAAATGTGTTCGTGTTAACACAAAATGTAACCTTACGATATGACTATTATCTGATGCTAGGATTCACTCAACAAATTTCCAGACGTGTGCCGGCACGCGATCATACAGCTTACCTGTAACCAGTTCTGCCTTTCGGTGATCGTAGGCCCGGGTAATTTCATATTGTTTTTCCGCATAATCAGAATACATAAGATGTTCATACACAGTTTCAAGTGTATCTACAGAGCGGCAGCGGCGAAATCTCATGAGCCAGTCGGTCTTATTCATTTTTTTCCTGAATGAATTGCTTAAACTAAAAAAAGGATCCTACGCAAAGAGTGTTCTAACGGGCTTTGTAAGTACCTTTCTCTGGCTATATATGAATCCCATTACGTTATCTATTCTAAACCAAGTGAAATCGATTTCAGGAAGAGGAACTTTACATACTGTCCCAGTACCTCTATCTGTGTTGTTTTCGTAGCACAGTCATTCTTTCACACGGTCAGGCCAAAATATCATAGCCCGCCTGTCAGGGATATCGCCTGTCTTCTCATTATTTTCAGCCGGAACAATGTCAAATCCCTCAAGGCCATGATCCTGGTCAAAAGGCGCTTTGTCTATTGCCGCGTAGTAAAGCGGCTGCCGTGAGCGGTGATAAATAAAATACGGCTGTTCGCCCTCCTCCGTCCGAACCCATTCAAACCAGCCATTCGCCGGCACGACAGCCCTTCCGTGCTGCCACAGCGGTTTAAACATTCTGCCGGAGGCGGCCGTTTCCCCTCTGGCGTTAATCAGCATGGCCCTGTGCCACCAGTCCGGCTTATAGCCCCAGAATACCGGCTCAAAATGAAGCTGCCCTCCCCGCTGATTCAGCAGCATCACGCGCGTTCCCGGCGCTACGTTGTACCGCCCCAAAGGTTCTCTGTCGAAAGGGAGTTCTTTCGGCGTGAAGCCTGCGGCTTCGAAATACTCGTCTCTGCAGCTGTACTGCGCAAGCCGTCCACACATAATGACCTCCGTCGTTATGATCAAGGATAGTGCGGTATACTGATCTCAGGAGGAGTTACCATGCCACATAATCGGGCCGCCTGAGAAAGGGCCGAACGGGATAAAGTTAATGTGGACCTGGCCGGGTCAGGTGTCGCTTACCGGGAACGGCTGGCGTATTACCGTCAGCTTTCGCTGAAGCTGCCGGGCGGAAACGATCCTGTTTATCAGAAAGAGCCAAAGGATTAATCTGTATATTTGGTATTCAGTTCTTGGATATTTTCTGTTAGCCCCGGAGAAATAAAATGGATACAGCCCTTCTTTCAATGATGCGCTCAGGCGGCCGGAATCAGGCCTGGGCGGAGACGATGGTTAACCTCGAAGCCAGGAGGCTTGCCGACACGGCTAATATTGTCGCTGCCAGCCATCTGAAACACGGGCTCTCCCGCATTCAGTTCGTTCAGGAAATCAGAGACATTATCGAAGCTCAGTTCGCCCTAGCCCGTCAGGCAAAAACCGATGAAGAATGCATGGCCTGTGTCAAAAATCTTCGGGCAGAGAACGACAGTCTTCTGTATCAGGCCAGAATGTTGCGCACTCAGGCCGCGAAGCTTTATGCAAAAGTGGAGTTTATCAGAGAGAATAACAGGATCGTGGGCTATGCCGTGTCTGCCGTCAATCTGGTACTGAACGGCCTGACGGTTTACGGCGGCTTTGTTCTGCTGGCCACAATGACACCTGTTGCTGTTGTAGCTGGCGCGATCATCATGATTGACGGGTTTAACAGCATATCTAAAGAGATTATTGACCACACGTCCTACGGCCCTTCCGAAGGCATCATTGCTGATGCCTCAACCGAAATAGCCAGTTTTATGGGATTCAGACCCGAGTACGGTCTGGCGGCCTATAATGCCGTTTCACTGACGGCCAATATTTATGGCCTGGTAGGACTGACGAGGAAACCAGAGTCCTGGCGGCTTTTTCGCTGGTTAAGAAGTGATTTCAGAAACAAGCTGGAGTCAATGAGCCGGCCAAAACTGGCGCTTAAAATTGTCAGCTACGGGGTAAGAGGCAAAGTTGTTGTTGATCTCGTTGAAACAGCCTGGTCCCAGGATAATTAACGACGGTCAGCTCTCCGGTGACGCCAGCATTTCCAGGCGAGCGTTACGGGCTGAGCAGAGAGCACTATTGCAATCACGATCAGAAATGACACCCCACCTGCAATAATTTTGACCGGGGAGCTGAATACCAGCAGGGCAGCCATCACCAGCACGCTGAACGTGATAACCCATGTCAGAGCCCGGAAGCGGTTTGCAAGGCTTTCTACCGCTTCCTCCAGCGTGCCCCCGTGTACCGACACGTTGTGTTTTATTCTGCTCAAATCTGCCTGGCTGATACCCGATTTCAGCAGGGCTTCATCGCTGACATTCATTTCTGAATCCTGATACTGGTCTTTCTGACTGATGTTTATAACAGATTATGACGGCATCTGTAACCCGGCAATCCTTGCAGGGTGACGACGGCGTATCATCCGGCTTTCTTTTCTGATTTCTCCTGCGCATGCTTTATCAGGGAGTTGATATTGTCGCTCATCTGACGGCTTTTGCCCTGCCGGTAGTCCGGCCACGGCAGGAAAGGATGCGAGGATTCGCCCATCAGCACTATACCAGTGGGACAGCGCCAGTCAGACGGCGCATCCGGGTGATAGCGGACGAGTACGGCCGGCGCGTCACAGTCTTCCTCACCCTCTCCCAGCAGCACGGGCGACGCGATGGCGGCGTCTTACTGTGACACAAACCACAGACTGTTGGAGAATATAAACGCCAGCAGCGCCGAGGCAATGAAAGCACCGGTGTACCAGAAACGCCTGCCGGCGCGCCGGGCCAGCATGAAATACAGGCCGCTCAGGAACGCCGCCCCGGCCACGCCCGTCCACTGGGCCGTTATGGCCACCTCGTCCAGGGTGTGCTGTGTGATGTCATTTCCGGCCGCCCAGAACCCTGCCAGAAACGGTGCAGCCAGCGTCAGGGGAAGCAGAATGATGGCGGATGCCAGGAGAACGGTGCCGGCATTTACTTCTGTGGCGGCGTTACGGAGGCAGAAGAGTTCATGCAGGCTCATCACCAGCAGGAAAAGACACAACGTCATGTATAACACGGCCACCCCTTTTACGTTCTGACGCAGAATGAATCTCAGAGCGAGAATGCCTGCTGTATTAAAATAATATTTACGGTGTCTGTGCGCTGTTATTCCGCGACTGAACGGGGGCATAATACCATTCTGATTTCCTGTCAGGAAAATAATAAATAATGAAACTTATGCGGGGAAGTTTATTTATTTTGTCTGTCGTATTCAGCGTTTCTGCGTCCGCAGGAGACAACATTGCCGTGGGTTTCTCGCCGGTCGGAAGCGCGCAGCGCCTTATCCTGAATGTCATCGCGGGGGCAGGGAAAACGCTGGACGTCGCGGCCTACGAATTTACCAGCCGGCCCGTCGCAGATGCGCTGATAAGCCAGTCGCAGCGCGGCGTGGCGGTCCGGCTGGTTGCGGATGAAAAGGTCAGCCACGACCGCCATTCGCTGGTCTCCCTGCTGGCCTGCAGCGGGGTGCCGGTCCGCACGGACGACCGCTACAGCATCATGCACAACAAGTTTATTGTGGCCGACGGAGTGAATACGGAAACCGGATCGTTTAATTACACCTCATCGGCTGAAAAGCGCAATGCGGAAAATGCGCTGGCAGTTTTTGATAATAAAGCAGTTGCTGCTGAATATAACGCGGAATTCGAAAGACTGTGGAATGAATCCACGCCGTTGACGTGTCAGGATAAATAAATGTGTGATGTCCGGTGCGGCTGCGAAACGTAATTCCGGACGGGGGGGACGGGCATGGCCAGAAAGAAAACCTACGCGGTGCATTTCCGTGGACAGCGCGGTGAGCGGGACGCCAGTGAGGCCTTCCAGCAGGAGGAAACCGGGACCTGGCAGCGCTGGCTGAAGCACGCGCGCGACAACAAGAAAACCACGGTGGTGACCTGCAGCTGCCTGCCGGCAGAGACCGACCCCGTCAGACGCCGCCTGAAGGTCCACTACTCCCGGGAAACCGAACGCTGCTGGCTCTCCTCCTACGCCTTCACCGGCAATGAGCACAGACCCGACTGCCGGTTTTATTCAGTGTGGTCAGACGAACGCCAGGCGGAGATTTATCAGGGCGATGCGGTCCGCACCGCCGCCGACGGCACCATCGTGGTCAGGCTGCCCACCGGCCTGCAGAAAAAGGCCCCGTCAGAGGTCAGATCGGCTGAGAACGAGCCCGGTGATGAACCGGTGAAGCGTAAACGCCGCCCCTCGATGCGCCTGCTGGGGCTGCTTCACCTGCTGTGGGAGCAGTCCGGCATCAACGTCTGGCACCCTGCCTTCGACAAAAAGAAACGCACACCCGGCTGGGTGAGCTGGCACCTGCAGCAGACGGCGGGCCGGATACGCGTCGGCCGCGTGCCGCTGGAGGAGTCGCTGCTGCTCATGGCCATGAAGGGCACGCCGCAGGTCGTAACCAACCGGGAGCATCTGAGAGCGGCCGGAAAGAACAAACGGCGGCTCATCGTGGTGTCCGTGCTGGCCGGCTGGAATGAGTCTGCTGAAGCCCGTCTGCAGACCACGCTGCCGCTGGGCCTGTTTTCTGGTTTTCCTGACCTGGTGCTGCCGGAGGACGTGCGCCTGCGCCTGGAGAGAAGCTTTGTACGGGAGCTCGGCGACTGGCGCCGGGGCATGAAGGTCGTGGTCATTGCGGAAACGGAGCCGCCGGAAACGACGTTCAGGCACACAGACGGACGCAACCGGCCGCTCAGCTGCAGCACCGTCATCGACGTGGCGCTGATGACGGTCAGCCCCCGCTTTATTCCGCTGGATTCCGGCTATGAGGCAGCTGTTGAAGAAAAGCTGTGGCTGGAAAAACGCGCCTTCATCAAGCCGCTGCGCTACGACGGTGAGGAAGACGTGTTTCCGGACTTTGTGCTGAAGGACATTCCCGGCGTGGAGGCGCTGCCCATGGAGGTCTTCGGGATGAACACGCCGGAGTACCTGCTGCGAAAACAGGAGAAAACGGCCCATTACGATAAGGAATACGGCCCGGGTGGATGGTGGTACTGGCAAGCGGCGTCAAATGATAAAATGCCGGCGTTTCCACGTGGTTCATTTAGTTAACATCTCATCCACGCTTTCACTGTGTGTAAGTGGATACAGGCAGAGATAAACGTTAGCCGGAGGCGTAAAGTCGGGAATGAGCTTAAGACATTGTGCGAGACATGCATAAATTTCATCTACTATATATATCCAAAACTATCTGGCTTTTTGAGATTTACTCATTAACATTGTGCTGTCAGGGTGATAATTAGCCAGATAACGGGTTACTCAGGCTTGCATTTTACATGTGTATAAGCACGCTCATTGTATAATAAAAAAACACAAACTTTCTGTTCTTACTATTGTAATGATAATAATGGACCCAGATTTCATCCTGAATCCATCAGAAGGTGAGCAGGATTGATTTTTTTGAAAAGGAATAAGTATGCTCGGATGGATTACCAGTAAAACAGAGTCTCTGGCAAAAAGTTTCGTGAATGAAAGGATCAAAAGTAATCCAGTCTATGCCAGTATGAAATGGAATTTTCTGGAAAGAAATATTCTCAGGTTCTCCTCATCGCCGCTGAAGTCAGTATGTTTGTTGATAGTAGGCGCATTGTTGATAGTATCCGCGGGTTATTTTTTTGAATCGCCGATAAAACAGTATCTTTCCGCTTATACTCCCTACCGACGGTCGGTTTTTGAATGGCAGACAACGATTCTGAGCGGTCAGTTGACCATCATTGGCATTGTCTATCCCCTGGTAATAGGGCTGGTCAGCATACTTTTTCAGAAAAAAACTGACAGGAAAATAGCCCAGAAGGCTTATCAGCTCTATTCAGGCTTCATGCTGGCAGGCCTGAGTGGATTGTTTCTGTCAGCATTCGTGCTTATCGGCACGATTGTGAGAGTCACTTTTGGCGACTATCTCTACGGAATCATCTGTCTGATCAGCGAGGCGTGGCTTTTCATAAACATACTCCTCTCGGTATGGTTTTTTATCGTAAGCCTTGAAATCCTTGATGATGCGAGAAGACAGAACATTATAAAGCGCTATATTGCCTTTAATGTCATGCGACCGTATGTGGACAGTAAAATATCTGCCAGACTCCGGCTATACCCTGTATATCCTGAAGTCAATTTCTCGAATATAGACGTGAAGCTCACCGACCATTCTGCCGGTTATAAACCGGTAACCGGTGATTTTTTAAGAAGAGACATAGTGAGCCTGCGCCACAGACCCTTTAGTTTTTTTCTTAAAATAATAAACTTTTATCTTAAAAGAAAGGGCGTTTTTGCATCGATTGTAACTGCTAATGATTATTTTCATTCAGGAGCGAATGAAAAAAAGATAATCCTAAGTGTTCGCAACCTGGACCCTGAAAGTTTTATGGTGAGTTTACTCAAACGCTGTTTTTATAAAGCGGACGTCTGGCGCAGTAATGACACTGTTAACGTCATTATGCAGGCTTTGACTGCGGATATCTATGCCTGTATGCAGGAGTCGGATTTAAACGGTTTTGATAATGCATCGGACAGTTTTATCGATAACATCAACAGCCTTAGTGAGTTATATTATTTCAATGACGGTGGTGTCGCTAACAACTTTTTGCTGATTACGACTGAAACCTTCGAGTTGAGTGTCCAGAGATCGTTTTCTAATGAGATTTACAGCATATCTAATAGAGCTTTAAATATGATAACGGAGTCCGAAAGGTATTTTGAATTATGCCTCTGGTCTGGATTGCGGATACTGAATAATCGTGAACATTTAACAAGGGACGAACTGGATATCTGTATGGATATAGTCCGTTCTCACTGGTCTACGATAACAGCCTGGAACAGAAACAATCAGCCTCTGGCAAGCGCAACGCTCAGGGTGCGCTATGACCGTTTGATCAGATCATTTGCCAGCGTCTGGGAGAACTATCAGCATGCCGCCAGTTACAGGTTCAAGAATGAACTGAGTGCGGAATTATATTTTTACTTCTGCAAGACACAGCTTCAGGATCTTCCCTCAATGGTAATCGATGCTGTGTCCACGCGTGATCCCGTTACTGTTGATGCTGCAGTGGACCTGCTTAACCGCTGGCAGCATTCGATGGACATAGATTCTGATGTTGTTGAAAGATACAGCTATCAGGGGCAGCTTTTCAGTCCCGGCCTCTTTATATTAAAAAACCTCAACTGTATTACGGACAGTGACTGGTTCAGAATGGCGTTAGTCAATGCGCTGATCGACATGCGTGTCTGCCTGAGTCTCTACCTGACCTCAAGGATGAAAGAGCCGGACGCGTTTATTACGCATTATGTAAAAATTATCCTGCAGGGACATCTGACTGACCAGACAGGCGGTTTTGAAACGCGCTCTGAGAACATTGACGACGCCGGCCAGCTTATAAAATTCCTTATCAGGATTTGTCTGTGGACATGGACAGAAAAAATGGATCACAGAGCATGGCTGAATCAGCTGGCGCAGCGCATGAGCGATTACGACAAACCGGACATGGTTTCAGGGCGCACTTACAGCGGTGTGGCCGAGCGAGGATTTACTGATATGCCAAAGGCCTGGGTTCAGATTTTATTAACCGTATCTGAAAAAGGCAGCCGGGTAAGTCATGAAATCGCACAAGCCATCAAAGATGACCATTTAACCTACCGTGAAAAACAACGCGTTATCGGAGTTCTGTCCGCTATTCTGAGCGAGGCAGATAAATCCGAAGAGGCGCTTCATTTAGATAAAAGCGTATTCCAGTCCGCCAAAAATAACCTGCTCGCTGTTGTTCGTGAGCACATTGAAATACTTCAGACCAGTCTGGCCATGCATCTGCAGGAGGCCGTCATCGATACGGCTCGCCTGCTGCTGACTGCACGCAAGACCACTGAGCATGTGCGTCAGCGCCTTAACGCGGTACTTCCCCTTTCTCTTTTCAAAATAACTTCCGCTGTTAAACATAATAGGGAAGGTTTCATCAAACTAAAAACTATTCTGCACACAGATAAAGAAGTATATGCAGAAGGTATAGATGAAAGAAACGTAATTAATGAAGGGGATATTGAGGCCGAATGCACCATTAAAGGTATTCAGGCTTTCATCATAAATAAACTTCTCAAGCGTGATTCATCGAGAGTAATTAACGTTGAGGATTTTTCCATGATGATGAATCATATAAAATCATCCCCTGAAATGGCCGGAATGAATTTACTTGTCATGAGCAGGGATATTTTTGAGAACTACAATAGCTTAATTTTCGACCTTCCTGACCTGAGAGCATATGTTAAATCCAACCGGGACGGTTCCAGGACAGTCACCTCTGACTTTGGCACCTGTCGGATTTTCTTTATGCCCTGGGTCAATCAACCGGTCACTCTGGTGGTTGATGATGATTACTTCACCGCGCTCTTACTCAAAGAGTATGAAGGCGGCAGCTTAGTTAATGTTACCTATGAAAATGTAAAACGTGACTCTGACAGGTTTGACCTCATTCTTAATTATGAAGTGAGCGTAACTTT